>Ga0116231_10000020_pt1 | contig 143185 bp, 96 predicted proteins | sample S1TSphgellanicum_2_FD_89695 | JGI IMG/M metagenome (GOLD analysis project Ga0116231, IMG submission 89695) | Host-associated microbial communities from peat moss isolated from Minnesota, USA - S1T2_Fd - Sphagnum magellanicum MG | ecosystem: Host-associated > Plants > Peat moss > Unclassified...
AAAAAGAACCTAGCAATGTGGTATATAGAGAGGTTTTGGAAATGTAGTTTGTAGTTGTAATTTTGTAATATGTACTGTCAAATACACACACACCTGTGCATTAGGCACGGGGTTCACACTAGTTTTAATGTAAATGGCAAGGCCACACTGTGACTCACCCCTTGTTTATGATAATATTTGTCAGGTTAACATCAAATAAGAGGTTACACACATTGCTGAATGTATGGTCCATAGCCATATTTAGACAAATGCAATGATTATTGCAATCCATTGTCTCAAAAGGTGCTTTCCCTCTGCCAAATAAAGAAAAAGACAAACTGACATATTCAAAGGGGAGAGGGGGGAGGTTCATGGGCCCCCCCTATCCCAGCTAAATATTTAAATATGGACACAAAAGGAGCCAATAAAATCTGATTTCAAAATCAAATGAGACAAACTTTCCAAATAGAATCAAATTTGGAGTCCCTCAAAAGGGGCTTTACCCTATGTCCTTGTGACTTCTACCCTTGTGAAAAGTAGTCTATATGATGTACTAGAAATATTAAAGAAAGCTACATAACCATTAAAATGTAAATTTAATAATTCCCAAAGTGGGATTTAGGTTAGGGTCAAAATGTAAAGATTTGTTCAGGTTTAAGACATATTATTTTAACATATTCTTTAAACTTCTACCATACCTTAGTACCTTGGCCAGTTCAATACTAATTATATTATTTTCAGAAATGTTGAAATTTTCAAAAATTATTTCTTCCAAATCAAAAAATATTGTGAAGGAAAATAGTGAATATTTAAGAATATTTCATTTGTTGAAATGAATGTTTCAAAAATAATTAATTATTTGATGGACATGTGTTGAAATGGCCAAGGTACTATGATATTGTTATAACTATAATGTCAACAATTTTTGCTTTAATTCCTGAATAGCTGAAATTTCAAAATTCGGGGTGCTGAATCCATTTCATCCCCCAAAAATAAAATAAAATAAAATAAAATTGACAATCTTTTAATCCCCCCCAAACATGGATAGCAGTTAATAATCAATCATTAATTGAGCTGAATCTGAAGAGGACTAAAATCATACATGCATGTCTACTGTCTTAGGGCAATAATAAATTTGGATAACATAAAAAACAATAACAATACAAACAAATTAATCAATTACAAATTAATTTCATTATGATTTTTTCTATTAAATCTTCATCAAAGCCTTATTGAAGTTTTTAAAATAACATCAAATTAATTTTTAAAATTTATATCTCAAAAATTAATTTTATATTAAAACTTTAATTTATTTTTAAATTGACATATTTTATTTTAACCAATTCCTCCATAATTTTTCAAATTTATTTTTTAAAAATCTCAGTTTAATAGGATTTAAAGGAACTGAAGCTAATTATTTGTATGTTCGTCAAACAAATTTTATTTTAAAAATTAGTCATATGAAGTGTTTTTTTTACATTTCATAATGATATGAAACCTTGTGATGCAAAAAGGCAAGTGACAACCCAAAAAAATAAAATGATATAGAAGCATGATTAAATTAGTTACGCAACATTCATATTTTGAGAAGAAACCCAACAAGTAGATGGGTAGACTTCAAAACAACCCATCAATTGGATGGGTGCACCCAAAATCTACACATGCACATCCATTAGCTTGCAGCAATGATAATTAAAATATTAGTAAACTAATCCCTGTGTTGTTCACACAAAGGGGACAGATAAAATAGTATGATGGGTTTAATTTAACCCTTTGTTGAACCGTTCACATTGAGGGGTTTTCCAAACTACTCAAAAAGTTCGGGCAGCTTGGGGAAACTTAGGAAATGTTTTTGTGTTGCCCTCAAAATTTGGGTGCTCCAGAGAATTCCTGAGAAATGTTTTCCAGGATGCTTGAATTTTTTTTTTTGGCAGTATGGGAATTTTTATTCTGCTCACTAATTTTGGGCAGATCCTATAGGATGAAAGTTTTTCATTTCTGCTCAAAATTTCGGGAAAAATGCTTGAAAAGATTGGGGAGAATTCAGGATGCTTGAAATTTCTTGGGCAGTTTTGGAATTTCATGCTGCCCTAGAACATTATAAGGTTGAAAATAAATTCATTTCTGCTCAAATGTTTTGGGCATTTTAGGATTTTTATGCAGCCCAATAATTTTGGGTACCTTAGAAAGGTTGAAGAAAATTTTCATTTACGCCCAAACATTCTGGGCACCCTGGAAATATCCTGAAGCTTGAAACTTTCTGGCAGGTTGGGAATTTAAATTCTGCCCAATAATTCTGGGCAAATTGTAAGGTTCAAAACATTTTTTGTTGCTGCCCACCATTCTGGGTGCTCTCTCATGAAAGAGAGTATATTGGTGAGAACAACATTACAAGCTCTTGTGAACATGAAGGGGTTTGAAATAAAGGGGTGAAACTAACCTCCTTATTCCACACTAACTTGATCCTAAATCTAGAAAAAATGAAGATATTTATTCCCAAGGCTAAGTTATCCCAACACAAGGATAATGGCCACAAGCTTTACAACTCGTAGTAAATTGCTCTAAAACATATTCTCATTGCCTTTTTGGGAATGCCAAAAAGGACGTTAACCCTTGGCTTCAAATTTTTGGTGTTATCACACATCTCTAGTAAGTAATGACACGAGGGGTTTTATTTCATCTACCATAGTACCTTGGCCACTAATTATATTATTTTCAGAAATGTTGAAAATTTCAAGAATTACTCTTTTTCAAAGAAATTTTTGTTGAAAGAAATTATTGAATTTTCAAGAGTTTTTTTTAAATGAAATTTCAAAATTAATTAGACATGGTTTGCCTAGCTAATATGGTATTGTTCACAATGACCCAAATTAGTCTATTAAAGCCTTACAAATTTGGAAGATGCTTGGGACTCTAGGAGCAAGATTTATGGTATGTGAGGTTCCTTTAAGTAGAACGGGAACGCTAGGGTTAGGTTTTTGTTAATGATGATGACACTTTGCAATGAGTTGGGAGTGATCTATGAGTGGCTAGTATTTGGCAGTAATAATATCTAGCCAATGTCTTGCTAGACATTTGCATTCATGAATATGGTAGGAGTGTTTGTTGAAGAGGTTGGCATTGGTCTTCATTTCATCAAGGTTGAGTACTAATATTTAGTTTGTAGGCTAATTTGAGCATTTTGCATGTCGATGTTTTGTTGTGCACAATACACAATAAAAATATGGAATTAATAAAACTAGTTAGAATATGGCATCATGTGTCATTGATGTATCATAATTTTAAACTTCATAGATTACACCTTGTAAGAGTCAAGCCTTTGTTTAGATTTGTTGGCTTTTTGTTTCCCTTCACGTTATGCAATATTTCCCTTGGTTTAGAATCAGGTCTAACTTGGAAGTTCATAATTATGTAAACATTGTTGATATAAGGTTTTTGCCCATATGTTGATTGCATTCTGATGGATTGTTTAAATTTATAAATGGGCTTAATTACATTTCACATCTAAAGGTAATTCATCATTCTTTAAAGGAAATCTTGTTTTATGAAATCATTCTATTAGCAACTATATGTGAGTATTAGTGACTTGCAATTAGTTTTGGTCACTTTGGGAACTATTTGAAAAATTTGATCATTTTTGTGACTATGCTGTAATTAAGTTGTAACTTTTTTTTAAAAATCCTTTCATATGGACAATTTATAATATGGTTTTCATTCGAGAAGAGGCAAATATGTCTCATTAATTATAATAGTGACCAAAATTAGTCACACCACTATGGGGTGGACTTAATGTCAAGGAATACACTAAAATTTATTAAAGATATAATGGGGGTGTGTTTTTATAAGTGTATCATAATATTTTGACATATTATGTGTATATTATGCATGCATTAAAAGTGTGTGTGTGTGTATATATATATATATGTTATTTACTTATTTAGCTAAGTGGCACATGCTTTGGTTCAGGTCTACAATTAGCCATATTAGCCGATTTTGTTTTTTAGCAAAAGTTTAAGCACTTTTTAGTTTAATTAAATTTAGCAAGAATTCAGCCAAGTTTTAATTTAGCCAAGGTTGAGCCAATTTTTTGTTTTGTCAAAGTTTAGTCAAATTTTAGTTTAATCAAGGTTGAGCCAAATTTTAATTTAACCAATGTTTTGTCAAGGTTTAACTAAGTTAAAATATTTTTGATGCACACATAATTATATATTCTATGAAATTAAAAGAAGAAACAGAAGATATGGGATATATTTTATAATTAAAATTTAATTGTCAATTAACCTTTCAATTTTGTAAATTGTATGACTACAAACCTGGCTACTAGGGAAGGTAGTTGGATAAAATAAGCAAAAGAATGAAGCACAAAACATCAAACAAGAAAAATGAGAAGTTATTGTTTGAAGGTAGTCCTACTTTCAAACATAAAATTTACAAAAAACAACCCCCAAATTGGTTGAGTGACTAGAAGGTAATACCTTCCAATCCAGTCCTAAGGAAGATGTTTCTAAGCCCCAAAATTGTAGCTCCTTCGTGTTGCATTTGTCATTATGCACATCGCCTTCTAGTAGCCACATTTTGTTGTAGCTTTGACTGCCTTCTGCTATAGCTATCATCATACTTTAAAAACTCCATAATGTTATTCCAAGTGAAATTAAAAAGAAGGTAATACGAAAAATAGAAAAAGCTACTTATTTTATGGGAAGTTGAATTTACATTTGCACATCCAAGAAGTCAAGGTAGAAAAATAAAAATAGTGGGAGTACACACATTAAGTCCATAACCTTAGCACTTCATATATTCGTTGTATGTTAAAGTACAACATGGTTCTCTCTTACCAAACTCTCTCAACACCTACATATTTCCTCTCACTCCTCTACCATGCTACCTCAAGAATGATGCCCCTCCTCCCCCCAACTAGTCCACATATGGTCTTCATCTTCCCTTGGAAAATAGGCCCTAATCTTAATACTTTTCCAAAAATCTCCTAGTTGATTGGGTGAACCAAAACCCAATCCCTCATCCACTAATCACAATAGCTTCATCTTTCAATAAACTAGGAGATGATAAATATTATCTACCATTAGTAATTAACTAATTATTAAGATGCCCACTAGGCAAGTTAGGATAGAAAATTTCTACCCTCAACATAAACTATATAAGAAGGTGCACTTGAATAATTAAAATAACACAATAAAATTTAGAAGTAAATGCCATTTGGGATCAACTAATCAAAATGGCTTGACCTTAAAGGCTAAACCAAAAACAAAATTGCAAAACCAATTATTTATTTAACCAACCTACCTACCTACCTATTTGGCCTAGGTATGTAGGTACATACTACCAATCTACCTATCCTAGATATCTACCTACATACCTATCGAACAAAGTATGTATTTAAATATATGTAGATTTAATTAAAAACAAAATTTGAAACATTTGTGGATTTGCCACATGTCACAATCATGAGCACAAAAATTGGGCATTTTAGATTTTTTCCAAGATTACATTAACAAATTAAAAAATTAAAAATGGCAACACATGGCAACATATCATTTTCTCTTATTATTGACCAAAAAAGTTCCATGGTAGTTGTAAATTATAATACACATATAATCAATTAAAAGATGAAACCATATTTGGTTGAATTTTTCCTTTCATTCACAATCCATGTCATTTGTGACTATGGTTGCAAGCAACTTGATTTTCACAATTAAGGGGATTTTATTTATATATATTGCTTGTGATTAAAATATAATTGTAGCACCAATTGCAAAATTGAATTTTTCTTTTAGTTCATTAGAATGGTGCTATGAACCAAATGAATAAAATGTCATTCATATTAAAAATGTTAAGTGACCCAAAAATCAAGGTGGAAGTTTTACTAGTGCATGTTGGTAACATATAAGTAAGAAAGGTCTTCAATAACAACAATAATCACAAATTGTAGTTTTGCAAAATAACATTGAATGTTATGTAGAAGGTTCAAAAATGGTCTTATAAATTGATGTTATGCATTTTGTTAACATTTATCCCATTCCTTTTGCACTACCATTGCCATATTCTCCTACCTTCTAATCTATCAATCATAAAGATAAACAAGTCAAAATATGATAAAAAAATGTTTTATTTCATTATGCCATGGATTTGTTTAGGACAATGATTTTTAACTTCAACAATTACATTGAAGATCTTGATGAAAAGAAATTATCCACTTGAACTCTCCTTGTTTAGTGTGTAAATTTGTTCATGAATTTAGTTGCACATGTTTTCTCACTCCATGTTTTCAAACTTGCAAAAGAAATAAAAGTCAATAGTTAATATGTGATTCAATACAAATGCACAAAATAACTTTGATGAAAGTTGTTTAGTGAAGAGAAAAAACAAAAGAAAAAAACAATCAATTAGAGGTTTGACTCAATTTGCCTTGAATTGTATTGGAGAAACCAAAAATAATTGAATGGGGAGCATGGAGAGTTAATGACTTTCATCAAGGCAAAGAAGGATGAGTATTTTATTGTAGCAATGGACAAACTTGAATTGTGGGATCAATATAAAACACTAGTGACAAAGTGGAAAATACTTCCTATAAATGTCACCACTACAAGTTTTTGGAGTTGCACATGACAAATGGACTTTCATGTAAAAACAAAAGGGGATCAACATTTGATAAATTAAAGAAAATATTGGTTGATGAACCTTGAAAACAAGGTTGTATTTCATCTATTTTATGATTTCATTTTGAAATTCATGGGAAGTGGTATATTTTCCATCCATCTCACATTTGTGACCTCATGAATGATTCAAAATATGTCGATATATGCATTGGTTTAATTAACTCAAAAGATGTAATTGATTTAAATGGCCATGGACCATAAATAGAAGGACACCAAATGCTAATGAGAATTTTTTTTAGTCTAAACACAAAGTGGGTGATTTTTCTCACACCACCACTTCCAAATTCAGCAACTTTCATTGATGCAAAAATTGAAGCTATAAGTGAGACACCAATGATGATTCCAATTAAAACTTAGTTCACATGCCCACAATGCCAAATGCAATGAATAAAATAATTTTATTGCAAAGGGTAAATGATTACGAATTGTAATTAGCACAAACAATAAACACACTTAAGCCCATATACTCATAAGAGCATGGTTGAAGCATTACCAAAGCACTAAAAGAAATTTGAAAATGTGTGATTGATTTTATGATTGATTTTTCTATTATAAAAAACACATATGACTAAAGGCTCCATAGTCATATTGGATGAATTGTAAAGGACACAAAGTCAAATTTGGACATGAAATGGCAAAAACCATCCAATAGTCATAAAGGACAATGGTGGAGTCATTTGATATGCCACATACGATTCATGTGTCATGAAACATGAAAGTCAATTTGGATCACACATGGCAAAAGACACCTAGGTGAAGGTCCACATGGCAATCACTTTGCATGGTCAACTAAAATACACATGTTGTGAAATAAATGATTAAATTATGACTATCAAAATACAAGTGTCATACAAAGATTACTATGATATTATCATTACAATACACATGTCATGCAATAGATGATTAAAACCTACCTAGATAGGTAGCCTAGGAAGCCTAACCTAATTGGCTTCCTAGGTTGCAAGGACCTGAACCTTTCATTTCCACTTTGAAACCATTGCACCAATCTTTTTTTGTTATGAAATGATATGTCACGGCATTTTCTCTATCCTACCTAAGTACCCTATTCAACCTACCTTAATTAACCTACCCTAGCCAAAATTATAAATCTAGGTAAGATAGGATAGCCTAAGCTTTACCTAGGGGTTACTAGGTGGCTTTATGCCTACCTAGGTTTAAAATAGGCCTACTTAGGGGCTATGTAGGCTACCTAGGGGTTATTTAAAGTTATTTAGGCTATTTATGAAGTATGTAGGTTATTTAAAGGCTACCATATGTTGTGTAGGTCATGTAAGGCTTACTTAAGGTTATGTAAATTACTTAAGGGATATTGTGAAGTTATGTAGGCTATCTAGGGGTTATTGTAGGGTTATGTAAGCTACTTAAGGGTTATTATAAGGTTATATAAACTACCTAAAGTTATTTAGTAGGTGCCTACATGTTACATAAACTTACCTAAACTAGTATGCTACCTAGCGTCTACTTAAAACCAACACAATAATCATTCTATAATAATAGGGTGGAGTCATATTAACATGTACCATTAACATTCATAACCATTGCTTAATTTTTAAAAATTTGGGATTGTAAAAAAAATAAAAATTATAAAAAATATATATTTTATAAAATGTCATTGTGAATACATTATGTACATATCATAAAAATTTGGAATCACTCTAATGAGTAAAAAATACATAATTTACACTTTTAATAACTTGTAACCATTGCTTAAAAGCAATTTTGACACTAAAAGCACAATTTGAAAAAACATTATGACATATTTTGGGATATTTTAAATATATACCTTAACATAATAGTATTAATTTTTAAAAGGATTTTAAAATTTTAAAAATGATGTATTAAAAAGATTTTAAGAATATTTTTCAAAAAAACAACAAAAAAACAATGGTTTAAGGGGGCACATGTGGTTATTTATAACACGGTTGGACCCCATAGAATAATTGACATGTTGTTTATTTCTAGAATCATTTTATAGTTGCATTAAAATGCAAGGTCCTCATTACCTTTGTCATTACAAGATAATCATTATGTGGGCATATAACAATTGGCAAGTCAAGTTCATTTTCTAGTGATTTTACAATTGCACTAAAATGCCAAGTCATCATTATCCACATCACTTACATGCTAATCATTTCATAGTCATAAAACAATAATTAGAATTCCATGTCATTCTATCATCCTTTGTGGATGTCATAAAGATGAAATACAATCAATGAAATAATGACTGTGTTTTCATCTATAATGTTATCATTTATTCATGACATAATCAATTAATATATGACTCTCTCTTTACATATAAGACTAAAAGTTGTATTTTATGACTATAATCATTTATAAAGTCATTGAAGACTTTTAATCATTCTTGCAAAGAACATGATTCATTCTAGTGAAGGGAACTCATATGTTAGTAAATTTATTGATGAAACTCCACAAGATTAGTTTGTTTTTGGAGGAAAACTGTGTAAGCTCAAAAATACTTGTTGGATAATTTTTCAACCTCTTTGAAAACAAAAAAAAAGCTATTAACAAAAAAGGTTGTTAGTGATCAATGAAAATGATGATTACAAAAGATAGAAGAAACTCAAATGGCAACAATGACAACCTCCCACGAAAACTCCCTCAAGAGAAATTGATTGTTTAGATGTTTAAGAATTTGATTGATAAAAAAGATTGGGTAAAATACTAAGAATCAATTAATTGTTAAGCTAGATTTGAATGCAAAAGGATGGTTTAAAGATGTAACTATTGTATGTATTGATTAATTTTTTTATCATTGAAGATAGTTATTGAATTCCTTGGGCATAGTTTCTCTAGAACTTTCTTGCCCTTCAATTATGTGGAAATTTGCATGTTCGTCACCAACAACATTTTCCTTGTTTCCATTGTCTAATTGATGTGGATCCAATTGTACATGTTTAGGTCAAATTTTCATGTCAATTTTCAAATATTCAATTCAATTTAAACTATGTAAAAAACAACAAAAAGTGAAAACATCAAGTAGAGAAACAAAATGCAAATCAAACTTGGTTTATAATTTGCAAAAGGTTTTTTTGAGAATAGTGATTTTACTTTAAACAAAATACTTATCCACATATTATGTTTCTTGGTGGATAATAACACAAGGATTGAATTTTCTCCCATTTTCTTGAACAAGGTCATTATGGAAAAAATCAAAGGATACCTTGTCATAAAAAATGTATGGAGGAAACCAATTTTGGAACCCTCTTTGAATATAAACAACTCATTGTATTATGTGTTTCTTACACTAAGAAGAAATTTGGGAAACCATAGAATCATTGGTAATGTACTTATAAGACCCACAAAAACATCAGTGAATTTTTCATTGAGGTTTAAAATTAGTTGAATCGATATTTACACCCACCAATATTGTGAATATAATAATAGTTTTTTGCATAAACATTGGGAGGTTTCAAGATGTAGACATGCATACCATCTAAATTGCACTTTACACAATAGGAAAACCATGTCATAATTTGAACTTCCCCATGGTAATTGTCATAAATCTTCCTTCACGTCAAATATTGTAACCTTAATATGCATAATTCAAAACAAATACAAATTCATGCAACACAAGTGACACTGTTATAAACATGAAAACCACCATGATTAAAAAACTCCTAATGTGCATAATTTTGAATTCAAGCAAGTTAGAATAAAGACATGCAATAGAATTTAATATAAAACAAGCCCACAAAATATGCATAAAAAATATCTAAATATAATTTTGTTCAAAACATGGAATGATTGGAAACATGGAATTAAAAAAGATGAAACACAATATTGTCCTCTAAATTGGTGTTGAACATATTACAATTAATTTCAAGTTACTTCTATATATACCTATTTGGGGACCTAGTTCAAAGAAATCTCCATACAACCCATCATCCATGTTGTGACCTCATGCTTGGGCTTGTGATTTAGTGTTTTGATATTCAAGCATATTCCTAAAAGTGTGGGATAGTGCAAGAGAATGAATCTCAACATTTTCAAGTGGATTTTCATTTCAAAATTGGAGTCACATGGTGATGCAAAACTTTGGAACAAGGTTGATGGATTCCCACTTTGGGAGTCAGAGTCCTTGATGGTCTCATACATACAACTTTGAACCTTTTAAAAACGATTGGAAAAGTTTTGAAAAGTAAATATACCAAGAGAGGTTGCATTCCCCATTTGAAAATTTGAAACAAGTTGAGTATGTCCAATTGAATGGTTAGGAATCAAACTAGTAAATGGACTCCTAACCATTAAAACATTTGACAAAGTGATCAAAACACCTTTGATTGAAACACATGATACAATGTTGAAAATCTGTTTTTAAGGGCTACATCTTTTCCCATGAAAGCTTTGGAATCAAAGTGCATGTGTGAGAATCATGTGCCTACAAAGTCGTGGAATCCATAACTTGGTAGCTTTGAGAATTTTTGGGACTCCAATTTGGGAAAATTTATGCCATTTTGATGTGATTTTTGATGCCATTTCCAACTTGTATATTATAGGGAAGTGTGATGATTCTTGTGTAACGAGTCATGCGAATATGTTTTTTGTGAATTCATTCATACATCATTTTAATTTACATTAATTGCTTTTTTTCTTGGTTTGTGTAAATTCATTTCACTTTAGGTTCAACTTTGTAAGTTTATCCTAATTTCATCTTGGAGCCTCCACATCTTCTTTCTTTGTGAAAATTAATGAATGTGCCTTGGTTACAAAACTGAAAATCAATATAATTTCTTATTATTGATATGTTGTTTTAGGCGTTTTGTGTATGGTCACATGTTTACTTTTTCAATTTCAAATTGTGGTGAAAATGAAAGTAGAACATTTATTGGCTTGGGGGTGCAATGATGTTTTTAAAGAATTAAAAAATATTTTTTTTCTCAATGTGAAATGTGTTTTGAAGCCAAAAATTGTCATTTTTGTGAAATCAAAGAATTTGAAAAAAGAAAACATTGACAATTTTAATCCCATTTGTTTTGATAAGTGATAGTATTTTGGACTTGAAGTCTTGGGGGTGAATCAGTTGGTCTTTTGTAAGATTGTGGATTATTGTTATAGTAACATCATATGACAATCTTTATGTTTAAGGCATGACAAGAAGGTTCATGAACTATTGGTATATGTTGTTTTCACTTGAAGGTTACCTTGACTTATTGTGTATTTGTGTTTGCATGGCTTAAAAACTAACAATCCAATAATGTAGTGCATGATCATACCAGTAGTCAAGTGTTGAATTACTTATTAAAATGAATTTTGGCATAAAATGTAATATTTTTCAAGAATTTCAGCTTGCATAATAAAGGTATTTAATAATATTTCTTATTCATTTTGATACACAACATTCATCTATTGTTGTTTTTTAAATTATTGTTTGTCATCCTTTAGTTGATCTATATGAACTTTAGAAAGCAATGGATTGTGATAATGTGTGGAGAATTCCAAAGCGAACTTGTGTTAGATTTTGACATCCACATAATGATATCCACCAAAGTTGAAGACCATATTATTGGCCAAGTGGAGAATTACAGAATCTTACTCTCTCAATAGAAGAGAATATGAGAATATGTTGGTGACATCGGTTCTTATCACTTTCATTTGTGGGCAACTTGAAATTTTGAACACTTTGGGCAATGGAAATTTCAAATATTGACAATTAAAAAATGATATAATTTTAACCAAATCTGATTAGGTACTCTGATAGAACTACATTGGAACAATATAAAATCGTAAAGCACTGCCTGGATTTTTCCTTTGTATTTTCAGCTCCCTTACCTGCCTGAAGAAACCTTTTTTTAGCATGCAGGATCTTTTGTATTGGAAGGTACCAGCCAGGCTACAATGGGATCTTCTAACTAGTGGAATGTACCAGCCAGGCTACAATGGAATCTTCGGACTAGTGGAAGGTACCAGCCAACCTGTCACTATTTGTAAAAAGTGAAAATCCCAGCTCTGCTTGACGTAGGAAAAGGACATGAGTGCAGGCCCTTCCATGATTTTCGACATGTTCCCTCGGGCATAGATCTCAAATCTAGAAAGGGCTTGTATTCAGGCTCTTCTCCTATATTTTTTTTTCTTACGCACACAAGAGCAGACCTGACGCTCTTCTCCTATACTTTATTGCCATAGTTTTCTTCTTGTGTGATTTTGTAATGTCAAAACAAGGTTATAGGCCTTTTCTCTATAAGGATTATTTCCCTATGGAGCAGTTCTTGATTTTTGCAATTGTGCATGTGATTCTTGAGCTTGGATTCTCACATTGCAAATGTGTTTGATGTCAATCCGGTAAAGAGTGACAAAATGGATGAATTGTAAATGGATCGTGCTATGTGGGCTGTTATCTTTGTCCACCTATGGTTGTACTTTCTAGCTTGTATGTTTTGGGGTTGTTTAAATCCTGCCTAATTAACTCCCTTTTTATTTCTATGTGCATTTTGAGGGATCTCCCCCGGCAGAAGAACCCTAGGCCATTACGCTTGAGGGAGCTTCCCTGATTTTATATGTTCCCATGTTCCTATGAAAATATTTCTTTTCTTCCAAATGTGAAGGAAGCAAGGAAATAAAAAGAGAGTTGTTCACATAAGGGGAGGTTCTCATACTCATGTGTTCTCCTGAGGTTGGGGAACATCCTTGGGCACATGCCCTCAAGTGCCCCTCCCTCAAGAGAACAACTCGTATGAGAACCTCCCCTACAACTTTCTCAAGTATGTTTGTGTCAAACACTTAAGCTTTTGAGTATTGTAGTTTGTTTCTTTCAAATTTTTGTTGAGTAGGGGAGGCATGATACAAGGTAGGTTAAAGGGCCTTGGGTGAATCAGCACCTACATTGCTGCCATGGTAAAAACTAAAAGCCGGAAAATTCAATTCAATTAAATTGCTTTGAAATATTATAAATATCCCATGCAGTGTTGGTGTTTTTTTGACCAAATTTCACACCATGGCAACAAAAAAAGAAAATCCAGTGCCAATTGTACAAAGGACTTTTGTTGTGTGGGAAAAGATGCAAAAAGTGACCATATTTTGAGAGAAAAAAATTCACATGTTACCATGTTGAGACAATAAGGTCCTATTGGTCACCAAAACTAGGCAGGATGCTTAACAAATTCTACTTTTCAATCTGACCTCTAGCCAAACTTGACTCATTCACAAGTCCACTTGTCAAAATTGAAAAGAAAAACCCTGAGAAACCCAGGTTGGTGCCTTCACCTCTTTGAGCGAGGCCTCTTAGTGGCCATATTAAGTCCAAAAAATGATAGATTTGATCTCACAGACCCTGATTTAGTATAAGCATGGGATATTTGTAATAATGTTAGTTCTTTTAAGTGTAGGGTAAAGCCTTAGGGTGGCCTTAGTCTCAAAATAAGGGGCCCTAGCCCCACATTTTGGGGATGTCTTGGCCCCCGTCTGTGGGCTTTAGTGATTATAGCCATTCAAGGCAAGGATTATCATGAACTGAAACATACATGGATCGCAAGCCATAGGGGGGATGGTTCTTACGCCTACTTGTGAAGAGTGGGAGGGATCTTATACCTATATTTTTAGGAGGAGTATTTATGATGATATAAGGTACTCTCAAAAGATATTAAGAAATTTCTTGAGTGCTTTACATATAGGGTATGGAACATTTTTTCTTGCCTCTTTTTGGGTTTTCACATCCTTGGCTAGGTAGGCCCTTGAACTCGAGCTGGAAGAAAATGTTCCTTACATGGTTGCCGTCCCTAGGCTAGGGACATCTTGGGACCTTGATAATGTTTTTTTTGGTGTCCCTAATAGTGGTAATTATCTATTTTTTACATTTTCATCAACTTTTTTGTTGGTTTGGACTTACCTTGTCCTATCATTTCTTAGTGTTTTCTTGGTGTCGGATATCATTTTTCAGTGTTTTCTTAGCACTACCTGATGTCTTCTTGACACTACTTGACATTCCTCACCCTTGCCCAACATCTTCATTACATTTTCTTGGCATCCCCATCATCCGCCATCGCCCAAAGGAAAAAAAATTTGGTGTCCCTTGAAATTTTCCAAACACTCCGTAGCATCCATGGAGTTTTCCTGATGTTGATGGATGGATATCTTTGATGTCTCCGTGACATTGCTCAATGTGCCCCCAACATCTTTTTGGCTCCATCAAGCATCCATTTTTTGTCCCTTGGAAAAAAATTAAAATCCCCCAAAGTTCTTTTTTTTTGATGCTACTTGATGTTTTCCCAATGCAGCCCAATGTTTTCCCCAGTGTCCCTATTGGTGTGTCCAAAAAAGTCTTGACATCCTTGACATTTTCCATAATACTGCCCGACATCCCCAATGTCATCTCAATGTTGCCCAATTCCCCTATCATCTGAAAAAATTCCTAAATTCCCCCCGAAGAATTTTCGATGCTGCCCGACATGAAGTTAAAAAAAACGATTGTTTTTTATTCCTGCCATACCCTCGCGTCTTCCTGCCATCTTTCCGTTCCCCATTGTTGTCCCCGTCGTTCCCCAAGCCCATCCCCCTCACCTGGATGGGACTATGGGACCTCTCCTCGAACTTTAAAATAAATCTTTCTGAAAGATCCTCGTCAACGCTACTTCAAAACTCTGGAAAAAAAGAAAAAGGCTTGCGAATTCAGGCGATTGGAAACTTCCAAAATCACTTCATGTTGGAATTTCTATTTTAAGTTTCGCCAATTTATAAAAAAAGGCTGATCAGAAAGTTTCTTTTTCCATTGCCTTTTTGGCGTTCCTGTAGCGTTGACTGGCGACGATAGCCAAGAAGCGCTTGCGTAAGCGCTGTTGCAGGCGCTGGTGTCGTCGTCGTCGTCGTCGTCGTCGTCGTAGCGTTTTTCCAACGCTTGCAGATCTGTCGGTTGCTGCTTCTTCGGTATCTGTGTGTTTGTTGCAATTGCGCTGCAAATGGAGAGAGACGAGAAGAACAACAACAACAAGCGCACGATGAAATGGATGGCTCTTTCTCCTCTCGAGGCGTTCGGCTTGTCGTCCTTTTTTGGACTTCTGTCGCTTAAAGGCGGCGGCGGCGCCACCTCCTCCCACGGGTACTACTATTTGCGCTCGGCTTACTTACCCTCTTGCTTTCTCATCCTTGCCAATTTAGAATACTCAGGGGAGGAAAGTGCCTATTATAACTTGTGAGGGATGCTCTGTATGCGATGCTGATGTTTCAAGAATGGTATGGAACAAGAAGAAAGGGAGAAAGGAAGAAGAAGAAGTGCGGTTCTTGTTTGCGTAGCGTTTAAAGTTCAGTTGGAAACGTGTTGAAATATGGAGCTTCTTTTGGAAAATATTGTGGAAGAAAGAAGAAGAAGAAGAAGAAAAAGAATTGTGGTTCTTGTTTGCATAGCTTTGACGTTTAACTGGAAATGTGTTGAAATATGAAGTTTCTTTTGGAAAATATTGTGGAAGAAAGAAGAATAAGAACAAGAATTGTGGTTTTTGGTTGCGTAGCTTTTAAGTTTAGTTGGAAATGTTGAAATGTGGAGCTTATTTTGGAAATAATTGTGGAAGAAGAAGAATTGCGGTGCTTGGTTGCGGAGCTTTGAAGTTTAGTTGGAAATATGTGTTGAAATATGAAGCTTCTTTTGGAAAGTATAAATTGCGGAAGAAAATGGCTCGAAATATGCGGGCTTTCTTCTTCGCAAACTCCAGCCACTTTACGGTGGAGCATCATATATTGTTTTTTTCTTTTTTTTTTTCAAACAGTGGGACACTGATTGGCCTCATCGGGTTCTCAAGATGATTTCATCCCTAGGCTGATTCGAAGACGACGTTGTTACTTTAATTGTCAAGGATTCGCGCTAGACACGACGTTCGATGTTAAAGTCTTAGTTGATTTGCACTCGGAGTGGAAGTTATTGCATGGGGGAGAAACAAAGACTAGAATGAGAGGAAGACAAGTGTGAGACGTTGAAGATGACGAGAGTTACTAGCGTGAAGAACTGCCAGGGTCATGAAAGTTCCTCAGTCCAGGATTTTGCATGTGTTTCAAGGTTGTTTGTAACTAGTGCTAGAAAAATCCTTTTCTTTGCTTTTAAAAGTCTGCAAAACTAAAAGCTCAGAACTGCTAGAAATTCACAGAAAGCTTCAAATCAGGCACCTATAATCCTTATCTTCTGAAAGAGGGTGTGACTTAGGGAGGTGCACTTTTGCAATCAAGCTGCTGATGCTTAATTTGTATGCACATGATACTCTGGGTTGTGCTTGCATCCCTAGGTTCCTTGAAGATGAGAATGTAGAGCCAAAGGGAGTGTATGCAAGTATGGCAGTTTGCAGGTTTTGGATGGATGATGAGTTTTTCTTGGCCCATGTTTTTCTTTGTGTTGAAATATCTCTGTTGGATGCTTGCTATCCAGACCCAAGTTCATAGCAGCAAAAGGTGAGGCCAGTGCAGAGGTTACACCTGAGCATGTCGTGAAGGAGCAAGCTTGGATGCAAGATGGCAACCTGGATATGGCAATCTGGGGTGTATTGCCAGAGGAGCTTCTTGAACACATTCTTGCATACATACCTTTCCCTCACCTCTCTTGTATTGTCACTGTGTGCAAACGCTGGCAATCACTTATTCATTGCCCATTGTTCCTCCAAACCCATGCAGAGAATACTTCACAGTGGCCTTCTTATGGCCCAGTTCGCTACAATGTCAAAATGCTGGAAAATGGGGAGTTTCATTGGTCAGGGTACTGCAAATTCACCAACACATGGCAGAAATTACCACCTCTTTCTCTCCCTTGTCTGGCAGGGAAGCAAGTGTGGTCAGGAGTAGGAGGGCTTTTGTGTTTCTACAATCGCAACAACATGGGGAGGCTGACAGTATGCAACCCTGTGACCAAGAGATGGAGGGAGCTTCCTCCCATGAACCAAAAGTGGCAGTGGCCATGCATAACACATATGATCATGGATGAATCTACAAAAGCCTACAAGATTGTAATGGCAGGGAATGAAGCTTATCCTCGAAACAGCAGTTCATATAGATCCAAAAGCACTGAGGTGTATGATTCACTACTGGATACATGGCAGCAATCAGGGAGTCTTCCCAAAGACCTCTACCTTGATACACAGGATGGAGTTCTTTACAATGGGCTACTTTACTGCACAGCCCAGAAAACAGGCACAGAGATGTCACATGGTGCACTGGTAGCATATGATGTGCAGAGAGGCATGTGGATTGAAGTCTGCTCTCAACTTCCTGACAGTAGTGCACACCAAACACCCCTTTTGTGTGGGGGCCACATGGTAGTGGTGGTAGAACCTTTGGACAATGATGATGCAGAAGGCAGAGTCTATGTGTTGGATGCCACAACAAAGAACTGGAATCTCTTGACAATTATGCCTCCATCATTGCATAAAAAGCTGGGCTTCTGGGGTGTTTGTGTAGCACATGGAAACCAGATTTTTGTTGTTGCAGACACAAGCATGGTACTGGTGGTCTATGACATGGGTGAGGGGACATGGCAGGAGCTTCCTTCACATCAGGCAGATTCCACCTTTCAATCCATAACACCCACACTCTTCTCTCCTGATGTGAATGCTGTTCCCTGATGGAAGGCAAGAGTCAATTCATAGTCAAACCTGGAGATCTTGCCATCAGCTGAGATGGGCCTTGCTAACAGGGGGCAATATTTTGCACCAAGTCTCCAATCCTCCTTAAAGTGCAGCTACACTGCCACATGATTGTGTTGAGACTCTCTCATGTTCACTATGAGGATGTGGATCACCTGACCTTAATCAACTTTGGAGGAGGCTGGCATGGCAATGTCATTCAAAAACATCAGTTGCAATAGAGTGTGGATGCATGACAGTTTTTTGTGTGCAGTTTTTTGTTACTGTCATGCATGCAAGCAAGACATGCAAGCCTGTTGCAGGCTTTTGGAGCAGTAGGCTGAACCCTCATCCAAATTCTTTGGATCAAGATCCTGTCTCTTGATCATGAAAGGCTGCACATGCTTCAGCACACCACATCTGTGCACTGGAGTTTGATCTTTTACCCTGGCTTTACCCAAAGAGCAGCACCAAGGCTATTCCTTCCTTTGGTACTAGCATTTTCAATCTCATTACCTTTCCTGATTGCATCAAGTTCAGTTTTGTTGTACATCACATAAGCTTCCATAGCCTTTCTTGGTTATTCCAGATATCCTTAGGCAGATCATCCTGAAGCAGTTTTCATCATTGTTTCCTCACAGTAGAGGAACTTTCAAGACTATATATTATACACATGTATATACACATATTACATTGAGCATAACAACACCTTGCAATCTAAAGAGGAAATCACTCTCTAGCCAATAATTACATACTGATGTACAGCCTGGTTATCTGAAGGTCAGTTGAACTGTTGCTAATATGCATCCTCAAGACCATTTGCTGTGAAGAAAATATGCACAGAATGAAAGGAGATGATTGTTGAGACCTCCACTAAGTATATACATTGGGCTGTGTGGTTGAGATGTGTGGACCTACTTCTTTCTGACTCATTTTCTTGAGCCAGTTTCCTTGGATATGTCCCATGAGAAACTACTCAGCCATATCGCAGTGAACAATGGGCTCTACATGATAACTAACTATGGCATTTGCAACTCAGTTGATTTATGGTTCTGCATCTGTCTTCCTGCACTGTTGTTCTCTCTTGTTTTCATGTGATGTTTTCACTTGAATTGGACATGTGATGCAAATGTTTGGGCCAACTTGATGAAATTTTCTGTTGTTTATTTGTTGTTTTGCCTACCTGAGAAAATGATGTCAATACTCTGCCAAGAGGATTCAGTGTTATACTGCTGGGAACTTCAGAGTTTCATTGCAAGATTATCCTCTAAGTACATCCATTGTTTGTCAATTTTCCTAGTTGTACAGTGAATGGCAATCAGCAATCTAATGTTTTGAAACACTGATCCTTTGCACAAAAAATTCAAGTCAATGACGGGCATGGAAAATTAGCTTTGTGGAGTCTTGTTTAAATGTATTTTTGGGTGGTAAAATGTTGTATAACACTCAGGGCTAACAATAAGAATGTAGGTGAAGCATTAAGTGATAAAATATCTCAAGAAATTTAGTTAGATAATCATTTCTTCATTCCAATCTTGTGAACATATCATCAATACTTTGAAGAACACACTTGATGGGTATTGGGCCCTAGAAGAGCAATGCCATTTATGTTGCAAATAGTTCAGAAAAAAAATGCAACATGAAAATAAATGACATCCTAGATGTGACGATGATATTACATTAATCTCTTGAGGATGGCAAGGGGAAATATGAACCCTGGAGAATTGAAAATAGGTAGATTGGCATTAGTGTTTGAGCACAAAGGAATGGGGGATAGTTGGGTTACATAGGCTGAATCAATCCCATATGAATTCCAAAGTCAAGCAAGGTATCTGAAGATGCTCTTTGAGTGCATCATGTCCCAAGATAACTACCATATACCAACTAAAATGCATAGAGCCCATCTCCAAGAGGGATTTAGTATATAGAAATATTTCACAAATTGTGACCATAACAAGGCATACCAATCACAATAATTTTCCATTCTGTGGCATCACTTAAAATTTGAAAGGATCAAGTTTTTTTTCACATAAAAAAAATGAAGATGGATGTGTTTCATGGATGATCCAGATATGTGGAATGAGAAGGTGTCAAGCGAGCAAAGCTTGGTGGGATCCAAGGAAGTTGACAAAGAAAAGGAGTATCTAGAATAGAAGGACAATGTAGAATGGGTAAGTTTGGGGAGTTTGGGGAAGTTGGGTACCTTGGTTTTCCAAGGAAATGGACCAAGTTGGGGAAAGTTGTTTGTGAAAGAAAATGATAGCTCGCACTTGGGAAAGTTAAAGGAGAGTTGTGTGGACCAGTGTTGTGCAAGTATATTTTTTATCTGGATTAACCAGATATTTAATGGAATCACATGATTCAAAAGCCTATTGGACACCCAAAGATGAATTACAAATTGTCTTTAGATTCAGGAACCAAATGTCAACCATGATACCATTATCTTGTAATACATTAAGTGTTCATTTGTAAGGATATTTATCCTCATCAAGGATGAATCCAACACTGGGACCTGTGCACTTTGACATTGGATTTGATCTCTGAAAATGATTTTAAAAATTAAAAATGTCAACATTTTCTTTCATTTTTAATTAAATATATAAATGTACATACCCTTTTTTTACCTTAAAATAGGGGCATGTGATAAGGGGTACCCAGATACCCATCTACCCCAAAAAAAATATTTTTGTGTACCCAAACCCTAACATAATGGAAAATTGACTGTTAATATATCCTTATTCAATAAATAAATAAATAAATAAATAAATAAATAAAATAAATACATATATATATACCTTATCCAAGGATATATCTTGGGTAAGAATATATATTTACAATATACTTGCATAACATTGGTGTGGACCCAAGCAATAATCAATCCTTGTAAAAATGCTTCAATGGGAAAAGAAACTAAAAAAATGAGTTGGAGGGGAGTAAGTTAAGAGTACAGTTACAATGTCAATGGATTTTCACTACAAGTAGTACATGGCTAGTATCCAATATTTTGATTTTGGACGAAGTACAACTTTTGAATATTGTACCTACAACTCCCATTCAGCAAAAATTAATCCTCTAAAGGGCAAGCCAAAAAAATATGAATTATTGAGCTTCGTATGCCAAATTTCAAGAGAATCAAATTCTACACTTAGAAGGTAAAACCAATCTTAACCATTAGGCTATCACAATACTCTTGGAAAATATCAAAAGATTAAGGGTAAATTTCCATGATCTCTCAGTCATCCATTATTTGTAGTACCTCTCACTAAAATAGTTGGGATTCTTTTGTAAAATGTTGAAACGCTAGCTCACTATTTTTCTAGGTTCCCCATATGCCCTTGAGAATTCAAGATACCCACCAAACCAACAAATGTCAATCACCTTACCTCACAAATTGGTTATACAAGTGCAAAAATACTTTCACTTGGTGTGGGTTGCATTAACTACCAAAGGTATGTGGTATGTAAATGGACAATCTGTTTATAAAGCACAACAATTCAAATGGGCTTAGGATGGAAAAAAATCATTACATTAGTAAATGAATGAATATTCAAAGAGAAGTGGAATCACAATTTTTTGTGCAACTTTGAATTAAAAATAAAATATCAAAGTCTAAAAGCCTAAATACCCATTATGGGCATTCAAGAGGAACATACATAATGAGATTGGATTATACTTTTAATATGGGCCCTCCTATATATATATCAACCTATACTAAATCATAATGATTTTTTATAGATGGCAGCTCCTTGTGAATATAGAGGAGCACTAATTTGAATAATGTTTCATGGATCTTGCAAAACTTACCACCACTATTTATTTAAATGTGTCAAAATTTTCTTGTGTGGTGCATCATCTCATTGTCAAAATTGCATCTACATTATTGCAAAAATTTAAATGTGACTTTTAAACCAACACCCAATAATCTAACTATAGCCATTTAATCACACAACGATGGTGCTAATCAACCACATTTTTTTCAATCTTGCCTCCTTGCAACTATTGGAACTTCTTGTAATGACTTTGTAAATGACCAAGTTTTAGTTCATTAGAATTGAATTTGCAAGTTGCCGACGGACACACATTAGTTCAACCAAAGCCATGTGCGTCATCTCTTTGCTTTCTCATTGAACTTTTCGTTTCTCAATGGTTGTTGTCATGTTGAAATTGCAAATTCTAGATGCAATTCTACAAAAAGGCATTTTAATAGACAATCATTAGTAAAAGTTCATTAGCTTGGATCTTAGCATGGAATCTTGGATCATGTGTTTTTACATTTGTGAAATTTGTTTTCACAAATGTTTCATTTGGTTGCATTTTGTTTATCATAATGTTTAGGTTTAGAGGCTAGATCAATATTGCTTCAAACTCTTTACATATGTTGTGTGAATTCAATGTTTTTCTCAGTGCTAAAAAAACCCATTACCTTGGTCTTCTTTCCAAACACCTTTTCCCTTGTTAGATAGGGTTCACAAATCCCTATAAGTTTTAAATGTTGTTTTGAACAATTTGAAGAATGCAACATCAAGTGGTTAAAAAACATGGCTTATGTGTGATTACAAAGTAATGAAATCCAACTTCACCCATCTTATTTTATGTGCAACATGTACTGTAACATGTGAGTTGTGGTCATTTAAAACCAACAAATGACGGTTAATTGGACTTAATTTACATGCACATGCATGAACAAATGTGATAAAATGCGAAACCCATTTGTCAAAAAGAATCGTGATCATCCACACATTGAGCTACATAGCCATTGTAGTTTTGATCTCACACCTTTCAATAAAATTTCGGAAAAAATATTTACACTTAAAGATGTAAAAATTTGGAAGTGATTATCTTGTTTTGTTGAAACAACATGGACAACCACTCCCTCTTGTGTAGTGTAGTCAAATACATGAATTTATAACATCTCCTAAGTAAAACCCACACATCTACATTTTTTTTAGCTTGTACACTTGATTCATCACAATTCCAAATTTGTTCTGATTGATAGTGTGCATTGTAAACTTTTGCTATAAAATGACGCAACATTTGTTGGGCAAAGATCTTTTACATGACCAACCTCCAAACCCTAGGTGACCCTCAATGATAGGTTAGGATTACACCTCCTCAACCATTTAAACCACCCTTAGTTTGAAATCCAATTCTTGAAAGGAATGGTCTTTTTTTGTGTAATTTTGACCACCTTCAATTTGAATTCTGTGGGTGTGATTGGATGCCCAATTGCTTGCACTTTCTTCACATGCAAAACAAGTGTGTTCTCCTTTTCTTTGTGTAATACACATGTTTTGCCTATTTTTCATGATTGTATAAACCCATGTATAAGTGATTATGTAGATACATGATAGGCACACCAAACATTTGACATGCACTTGAAATTTTGAATCCATATTTGATTGCTTCCATCATTGTAGTTAAACTTGAATAATCTAAATTGTTAGTTTTATAAATGCCTTCCCTTTGCTTATTAAGTTGAATTGGTAGAATTTGAATGGCATGAACATTTCCCATTTTAGTTTCCTTAGACTCACATTATGACTAATGAAAGGCATCAATGTCACCTTGTGTGTTTGTTCTTGGAGTAGCATTTTTGTTGTTGTCATGGTTTAAAGCATGCTACAGAAAGAAATTGTATTAATTTCTAGAAATTAAATGTGCTTGTAAATTTGGCACTTGTAAGTTCATCACATCAAAGCAATGGGCTAGATGGCTTGATCAAAGTTAGCATAGTCCCCTTCCATTGTTCAACCTTTGGGAGCCAATTGTGATGTCATTAAATGCTGACAAACTTTGCTAGTTGAGGTTTAACAATGAATATTCACATTATGCACATTGAAACAACTACCTTTTATACTTTAATGAGTTAGATTTAGAATCCTCACTAAAACTTTGATTGCATTCAATTTGTTTGTATCTTGACAAATAGTTGCCACATCAGACTCTCCCTCGCAATGTTTGCCATTTGAGTGAACGTCTACAAGATCTTCTCCCTTGTAGGGAACACTTCTCACAAACACTAGCACAATGTTGTAGCTAGATGAACTTAAAGTGCATAGTTTGCTTGCTTGTTCAATTTTAGTTCTTGGGTGCAAATGTTTTTTGCAAATTTCAAATTTTAACAAAGAAACTTTTAGTGGGATGTCCTTGACTCAACCATAACTACTTGCTTCATGATACTATATCACAATGTGGGCATTAAACGACCACTAATTTGCTACATACATGTTTCCATGTATGCTGCATGGCTTCAATTGCATTTGATCTAGTCCTTAATGAACACACTTAATTTGTTAAACGAGCCCATAATATAATAAGATGCAGCATGAATTAAGTTTTTTTTGGATGAATTTTATTAATTGGGCATTTGAGGTTCAATGAGCAGTTAGTTTAGGCACCAAAATAGGCAATTGGACATTGATAAAGGACATTGTCCATTTACAGATCACATATTTTACACCTGCAATATACCAGGTGTGGGTTCTTTCAAAGTGGGTTGAGAAATAGTAACATGAACAGAGAAACCCTTTTGCAATAATTTGACCAAATTATTGCAGTTAGATAGTGGGTGAGCGGAACACATGGGAACATACCCTAAACATACTTAATGACAAGACCTTAAATAACAAAAGGGTCCTTATTGCAGGAGGCAGCACAAAAGTACCTTATCCTAAGGTCAGTTTCGTCCTTAAATAATTCTCAAAATAGTGAAATGAAATTTTGTGAAAATATAAATTTGACATGTTGAAAATCGTCATAATTATCATAGGCTACCCTCTGAATAATTTCACTACTCATGTCACAATATTATAATATATGATGGAAAAAATAATAATTTTAAATTTAAAAAAAATCATTTTTGGAAAAAAATAATTATTCATTTTGTCAATTTGGAAACTGACCCTAGGTTAAGGTACTGTCTGCTTTTTTTTTTCCCCTGATTGCCCATTCAAGGTCTGTCTGGAGATGCCCAGAGACATTTTGGTGCTGCCCATTATAGACTTCACATGCTGTTATGCACATTCTGGGCCTGTAAAAAAGAAGAGATTGAGAATGAAAGAAACAAACATACAATCTTTTGAAGGTTTCATGTTTTTTTGTTTTGGTGAGAAATTTTGTCAAAATGTGAAAAATAAAATAAAAGGGAATATTCTTCCGCCATATATATTTTGGTGAAAAAATTGTCAAATTTCGAAAAAAAATTTTAAATTATTTTCCGCCACACTTGGACTTGGATTTTTATTCGATATCAATTTAAATTTTAAAAATATATTAAAAAAATTCAAACAGGTTCTAAAAGCCTGTCATCATTGAATGTTAAATCACTTTTGAGATGCTAATCAATGACACAACATCAAAAAAAAATGATCAAAATCACCAGTTCCATGTGGAAATGTAAAATATTCCTTGGTATTCTAAAATATTATCATTTTTCCTTCACAAACATTCGTTCTTTAAATTTTTTAAAAAAAATCAACATTTCTGGAAAAAAAATCTAATTAATGTGGAAAGCTCCGAAGGTGGTACTATATGTATGTTATAAGACACCCAACCCATCCATCCACACACACACACAGACACACACTCTCTCTCTCTCCCCTTCACCTCTTCAGCCCGAAAATGCCCATCTCCTAACCTTCCAAGCTCCATCCAGCAACTGCAACTCCCTTTGTAAATCTCATGATTTGAGCATACCCATCTGGATATTGTGATGAGACAGAATGCCACCCCAAGAACCTGACACAGTCCTAAAGGTTTTGCTCAGATGAATGTTCCAAGTGGAAGTTAGGAGGTGGGGAGAAGCAAAACATGGAACAGTATAAGGTTGATCTGAAGACAGCCATGCCTTCACTGCCACACCAATTACAGCATCTATATTTTGATGCCTTAGGCATAGCTCTTGGGCATTTTGAATGCATGTGTCAAGAAGTGTAGAGGTATCTGTTCAAGAAGTGCAGCCTGTAGCCATGCAGGCGGTAGATGGAAGGCATGCACTACTTTGATTTCATAGCTTCAATTCTACAGAATTTCTGCAACAGTGCAGCATCACGCCTGCATGGTTGATCAGTGCAGTAGGCAAAGGATTTCATCAACACACTGTACTAACCAAATTCTTCTTCTGCCTCTGGGTGGAAGGGCTTAGTAATGAGTAATTCCTCTCCTCTCAGGTGCTCCAGTTGAATCAATAAAAAATTGCAACAGCAGCTGTAAAATGGATTCTTTCTAGAGAGGACAAATGGAATTGAGGAGACCATTGGAGAGTGGAAGAAGCCCCAAGAATACCACAGATAGCTTCCAATTTGCCACCATCACCCACAATAAGCAGGAAGTACAGATTTCATTATTACTCCTATAACAAGAATGTACATGCCTCAAATTACACTACCTCATGCCAAGAGCACTTTGTGTGGCAGGTTCAGTAAAACATCTTGAACAGTTGCTGTTGGACAGCCTGAGACTGGAGAATGGAGACAGCAGTGTGAGGTCTCAAACCAATTCATGAAGCACAGGGCAGTGAAGGAGATGAGGAGTTCATGTTTCATTGTTGTCTCCCTCACCTCTGTCTGTGCAGATCTATACTCTCCATAGCTTCTGTTATGGACCAGGCCAGTATAGATCTGTCTTTGTTGGACATCCAGGGATTTAGATGAGACAACATCACCAAATACCTAGGCTGGTGTAAAATGAACAAGGGTTTGTAAAATGAAAGGTGATATGCTGAGGTGGTAAGACAGGAAGTTGTAAATGGTTTCTCATTACTGGAAGTCCCAGAGTCATCGAGGAGTGCGTGATCTGGGTGGAGGAGGAGACTGCAGTACACATTGTATTCTGGAACGCATCACATGAACGAGTATCAAACACTGAAACAAGATTGATCTGCAGAAATTCAAGACAAAGGCTGGACTAGATGCTGGTGGCTGCATCACTTCCAATTGCAGCAAAAGCTGTTCAAGAGCAAATCACTGAGCGAAGGCAAGAAATGAGATAGTGTCAAAGGTCAAAAATAATAAACATTGAGAAAGCAAGAAATGACAGGCAAACAGGCCAGAAGGACAGTGAAGGCCCTGAAGGGATAAAAACATATCAACAGCAGACTACATTGACAAGGGAACACGGCAAAATCATTGAGGTACATTCAGGATCCTGGTTCAAATGTGGACAGCTGAATAAAACACAGACACTTCAAGACTGTTATAGAAGATGAGCATATTGTTGATCATAAACAGACCAGAGAGAAAACTGGAGAATTACAAATGCCATGTGCATAAATGATCCTTCATTATTAAGGATTAGCCAGACTGGAAACATGAGGAGAGCATGATATGGAGTTCATGTTGTGAGAAATGACTCACCACAGTTGTACGAGAGAGATGTCAATAGAGTTTCCTCTGTAAAATGTGATTGGTCCAGTTCCTTCCCAGTACACAATGTCTCACTGCAAAGATTGCAGAACTACTTGCCAGGCAGTGCTTGCCAGCTGGAAAGCTTCAAAGCAACCTGCTGCCAACACAAATCTCTAAGTCTCTAAAGCATAAAGCATAAAGACCATAAAGCCTGTCATCATCCAGCTCCAGACAGACCTTAGTAGCTGCAAATTAGAGACCCTAGAATCAATCTGACAACGTGTTACAACATCTTCTGCAGCATCATCTTTGCCAAGGTGTTAAGAGGGAGGGGTTGCAATAATTTGGGGTTTATACAGGCGCCTCCTGACAGCCTGGAGCAACTGTCCTTTGGGGATATACCTACTCTTTCCAGAAGGAATGTAAGGGTTCTGTGCCACATTTGTTTCTTTTGGCAAAATCTCACCACTTGGTGACACAAAAAAAGGGGCTGTGAATGCAACAAAGGTATTTTGTGCAAAAATGGTGGAAAGTCACCATATTTTGAGGGGGAAAAAAAGTAGAAATTTCCAGATTGAGACCATAGCTTCTAGCATGTCACCAGAATATAGTGGGGTTCCCCAAAAAAATCTACTTTCCTCAATGACTTGTTCCCAAATTCAGCTAAGTCCTCTTGTGGATGATTGCCAGTCCACCTACCTCACAAAATTGAAAAGAAAGACTCTGGTTCAATGTTCTTTGAGAAGCATTGGAGCAAAAGCCCCTGACAAAAATCCCACGAACCTCCTCTCTGCATCTTCATGCTACCAAGGCCTGATGGATCCTTGAGGGAGAAAAACAGCACATCAAAGCGAGCAAACGTGTGCACAGACTGATTGACTGACTGACTGACTGACTGATGATACACAGAAAGGATGGAGTAAGAAGAATGAGAGAGAGGGCACTAAGAAGAACAAGAATAGGGAGGAAGAATGGAGGAAGAACAAGGTAGGGTTATAGAAAAACAAGTAGGTACCAAACATGCGGGCGAGATGAATGAAGGAGAGGTGAGCAGAATCGCATGATGCTTTTCTGAATCCCGCGCGCCTACTTCCCACTCGCACGACATAATTGCCGGCTGCAACGCGAAAACGAGAGCATCAATTTTACAGGCTGCTCCTTACTCTCACAGATATGTCAGTCAGTGGAGTGAGGGAAGCACACATCAAAGATGCACATGGAAAGAGTTTGCAAGCTTTGTTGAAACCTTCAAAGTACCTCGAGAAGAGAGCACACACATCTATGCAGATGAGCAGAAAAGTTAGTTGCAATTGTGATCTTGACGACAGGCTGCATGGAAATCTCAACTACTGCTGCTGCTGATCTCACAGATCTTGACACTGAAGTACAGGAGGGACACATCAAAGATGCACATAGACAGAGGTTGCTAGCTCTGTTGAAACCTTCCAAGTGCCTGCACAAGAGAGCATACACATCTATATAGCAGATGAGCAAAGTTAGTTGCAATTGTGATCTTAAGGACAAGCTGCATCATAATCTCAATGGCTGCTGCTTCATCTTACATATGGTGACAATGAAGTCCAGAGAGGGGACACATCGAAGATGCACGTGGAGAGAGGCGTGCGAATGCGCAAACTGCAAACCCTGATTCTAGGTCTTTCTGGTAAGAGAAGAGGAGAAGCTAGAATCAGGGTTGACCGCTCACTGGGGACGTCGATTTCCGCGTACGCACGCACCTTCATAGCACGACAAGCACATCACTCAAATCGTCTGCCGCCGGAGGAAGCAAGCAAGCACCTTCGCTTCCCCCGTGACAACTGTTCAACAGAAATTGCATTCCAAAGAAGAACAGTGGAAGCAATTTCTGCCATTGCCGCATCGCCCGATTGAGACCAGTCACACAGTAATTCCCGTTTGTATGATGATCCTTGCACACCACGTAATTGCACTGATGTGAACGACATAATAGGGGAGGAGAGAGACGAGGAAGAGGGGTGAAGCACAAGAAAAAAAACGAGCAAGAAGAAGAAGAGCAAGGGAGGAAGAGGAGAAAACGCCATGGCGATGACGATAGAGTGGGAGTGGATGACCGACGATCTCCGTTGGAAGCCCTACACAGCCGCTTGCAGTGCCGCCATCGAAGCTGCGTATAACGCGGGCGAAAGCTCTGTCAACCTGTGCATACAATCCACCTCGGGATTCACCCACTCCATCACTTTCAAAGCGCAGCCACCAGTGCAAGTAAGGAAAACCCCATTTCCCCTTTCTCTTTCTTCATGCCTCGTCTTCTTGGACGCAGCAGATTTCAGAGAAAGCAAGCACTGAGGAGTAAAAGAAACTGCAAAAAATGCAGCATTGTGCTTGCTGCAAGCTAATCAAACCGAAGACGACCTATGCTGGAAGACCTGCACTATCATCACTTTAGGTTTCCTCATCAAATGTTTGTTCATGAATCTTCTCTTACCGGATGTTTGCTTGCTTGATCTTTTGCGGTTTGGAATCATATTGGAATCAAACTTGCTCCTCTGATCCCTTGAAGTGTCTTCTCATGAAGAATGGCTTACAACCATCTATTGATAGCAAAAACAAACCCCCCACAGGACATGCTTTTATTATCAAAGAACCTCTTCTTGTTTTCATAGCAGCAGGGTGTCTACAATGCTGCCGTATCACTAAAGCCATTTGCTTTTACAAGCAGATAACCATTACACAACTCTACTTGATAGTAGAGATTACCATAATCTTGTTGCCTGTCAACTGGATTTTCTTGTCAACTGCTGCAATTCATTGTCTGCAAGACTTCCCTTGCATGTTTCTCTTGATCTCTGTTCCTGTTTTTGAGTGCCATGAACAAAAGCTGCAAACACATCAAGAGGCTCCCCATGGACCATTTTTTTTTGGGTTTAGGCTTTTGATCTAGTGACTCTTTGGTGTACACCCATTTATGTGATTTTGTGCTTTGCAGTTGAGTCATGGAAGTAAGCACTCCAGACCAATGAGAAGACAAGCAGCTGCAGATGTGGGGTTTGGCCGGTGGCAGTGGTGGGAGACACAGTCTCAGAGCTGGCAGTCCTATGATGCAGCTGCAACTTCACAAATTGAGTGGGCTTGGAACCAATGCCAGAACAGCTTAGTGCAAAACCAGCCTGATGCTCCTGCCGGCATTGTAATTTCCATTCACCACCATACATTCTCCATTCACTTTGAAGCTGATGCTTTCCAGACAAATCTCTCCTCTCATTACCGCCGTAAAGTTCGACGCCGCTTGAACATACCACATCCTGCTGCAAATCCTTTACCCCAAGTACAGGGGTCTGCCTCCACCTCACAGCAAACAATATCATCCCCACCCATCTCATATCCTGAAGTCCCAAACCCGGAACCAGTTTTGTTGTCCTCATATAACCCTGATGATTTGGTTTCCTATGTGGAGACTAGTGAAGAAGAAGAATGTTCAATTTGTGTCAGCAGCTTATGTCAGAGTGACAGTGTGAAGTTGCGAAAATGCATGCACACTTATCACAGAGATTGTATTGCTCAATGGTTTGAGACCCGGCCTACTTGTCCTGAATGCTCAACATCTTATGGACTCATCATCGGAACACAACCACCGGGTACAATGACTGTGCAGTACATTCTTGCTGGAACTCCTGAAGCTGGAAGAGGTCTTGAAGGTTTTCCAGACACAGATATCATCAGGATATCCTACAACTTCCCAAATGGGATACAGGTCTGTTTTCTGCCTCTGTCTGTCTTGACATGTTTTTGTGCAATAGTTTCCATGAAAGTGGCTGTAAGGCTTTTGCTTGACAAGTATGATTGTTGAAAATCAATACAGCATGCAACCTTGGAAGATGTAGACTAATTTGCTGGGAGGTGAGCCATTTGACCATCAGTAATAGGAATGTAATTGCAAATCAGAAGTTTTGGGCACTCAGAGATTTAGGTCAGAATCCTGGAGGATTACCTATCACCAGTGCATTGTGAACTGACCTCTTGAAGCAATGCTTGAACAGTAGGATGCAAAAATGTATAAGTATGTCTTGATAGCAGTTTGTCAATTACCATTGTGCTTGATTGTGACTATGTGCTGTGATAGGGGTATCAAAAGAGTACTCAAGCGCTGACTTTTTTCTGGCTAACTTTTGTGTTCAGTTATGGTAAATGTGGCATGCACTTCAGCATTTTCTTTTGTTCCTTGGCGGTCATTCTGTTCTTGATCTTTATTGGAGGTTTATGCTAAAAAAGTATCTGTGACCAGTCTGCAGAACATCCAAATCCAGGGAAGCGATACAAAGGGACACGGAGGGTTGCTTTTCTGCCCAGAAACAGGGAGGGTGAAGAAGTGCTTACCCTTTTGAAAACTGCTTGGGAGCGACGCCTCCTATTCAGAGTTGGGACCTCTGTCACCACCGGCCAAAGCAATGTTGTCACGTAAGTTTCTAAGGATATTATGAAAAATTGACTAGGCTATAAAACACGTATTTCTTGCCTAGGATTGGGTTTGTGTTGTCTCTAGAATTGTTTCCACATGTTGATCAGTGGCAGTTTTCTTATATTGCAGTCTGAGGAGATTAAACTAGTTGGTGAGCTAAGGCCTCTCAACTAGGATAAGTGGACAGCTAATAAATCATTCCTGTGCTCCAAAAAGATACTTAATTTCCAATGTCTAAGCTGGAAAATCTATGGTTGCTGCAGGTGGGCAGGGGTTCACCATAAGACCAGCACATGGGGAGGAGCTACTAATTTCGGATATGTAAGCAATTCTAACTTGTTCTCACAATCTGTCAAAGGGGTGTCAATGGTTGGTGCAATTTTGGCCTCTGTGAGGACAGGGTGTGCCAGGTAGGGTTGGCAGGACCTCCTCAAGTCCATAAATAACCTAAAATCTGATTTCCCTTCCAAACAGAAATTGGAGATTAGGGGTTTCAGAGAGGATTGGGTTGAAACCACTTTCTCAGCATTAAATCAAAGTGTTTTGGATACATCATTAGACATGGAAGTCATCTGCAGAATGTAGACTGAGTTCTGGTAAGGGAATTGTGCTTCTTGTATGAGACTCTCTTGCTATACCAGGCTTGTGGAATCTGTGCTAAGGTTGGATGCATCACATAGTGGACTGAATTTGCAAGAGTCTGTACTAAATCATTTGCCATCTGAATCCTTTGCAGCCTGATGAGACCTACTTCACACGTGTGAAGGTGGAGCTCGAAAATTTAGGGGTAACCTAACTTGTTTTGCCCAGGGTAAGCTCAGCGTTAGTTCAGTATAAGCATTGAGTCTCACAGTGCATCAATCAATTCATCTTTCTTGGGCTCTTGTTGACATTTAGGGGTCAAACTTGTTCTTGCAATTTAAGGTTAAGGAGGTTTGGGTTTAGCGCTTTATGAAGGAAAAGAAAAAAAGAACTCCCTTTAGTCAGGCACTTGTATATATGTGTGTGAAGAACATCAGTGTATATATGGTGTCAGGTTCAAGGGTTGTTTCTGTTTGAAGCCTACAATTGAAGTTAACATAGAAATCAACTTGGGTTTATGATTCAATTTATAAAATTTGCAACCTTCCTCTTGAGCAATAGCATGTGCTTTTTTCTTTGTCATGTACATGAACTTTTGCAATAATATAAAACAAAAACTTCAATTACATGTTCAGTAAGTGTGTGTGACTGGGGAGATATGATACTGACTGGTATTACCTTTATGACTTGGTAGAAGAAGCATGCTGCAAACTTTGGCAACTGAGTGTGATTGACTGTTTCTTCACTCTCACTCTTTAGGGTTTTCGGCCTCCTTTCTGACACTTTTTGTAGTTTTGAAGATTGGTGCATGCCACCACCATTCTATAAATCATAACAAATGAAGCAGATACTTTTCTTGAATGCAATCACAGTACTATGGTTTTGAGAGGACTGAAGCTTGTATTTACAAGATAAGCATTGCACTGTTCCATAATCCAATGCACTCCAGACCTTAGGCCATTGTCAAATTGCAAGATTTTAACAACACTGCATTCGTTCTCACCACATCAAGCTGGGAGACTTACTGGCAAGTTCTGTTGGGAAATTCTCAACCGCCAATGACCAACTCTGCTCTTGAATCAGACCTGCCTTGTGCAAACCGCACTGAATTCATCACCAAACCTGTGAATCTCCTTCCAGCGAGTGCAAGCTCAATCCATTCTGCTCTCATAGCCTATGAGTCTAGGCAGCTGTTGCAGGTTGACCAAGGTCTGCAGTTCCAGTGAGATCAACCAACCTCTTTCACAGAGAAACTGGCATCTTTGGTGCAAAAATGGAGGTCACAAGCTGTGAATGATGTCAATGCCACCTCTGATGCAAGCTCCCCAATGACTGGACAGCAATCACACGTTGGTTTGTGGCATTCTTCAAATTTTGTGAATGCCCATTGTAAATGCCTTCCATTATCAGCCAGACTTCTCTATTTCTTTCCTTTCCAACCCATGATAGTGATTTTCAGAAGTCTCTCCTTGTGGGTGGTAAATGAAGCCAGACTGAGAAAATTATTAGGGTGAAGAGAATTCAGCTCAAATTTGTTCAAGGGCAGTGTGCACTTGAAAACCCTTTTGCTTGCTCCCTCTCTCCATCAAAAAACTAAGATTACACCCCAAGAGAGCCTCCAATAACCAAAAATCATAAATACAAAATCATCCCCAATGGCAAACTCAAACCTAAAAGAATAAGTAAGGGTTGAACCCCCTTTCTTGTTCTCTGTTTCAACCACTGGTCTTATAGCTTTATATGCATATACTCATCTGTTACTGTAAAGCACTGCCTGGATTTTTCCTTTGTATTTTCAGCTCCCTTACCTGCCTGAAGAAACCTGTTTTGCAGTGCTCACTCTTCCTCTTCAACTTAGCTTTTCAGAGGCTCATTGTAGAGTACCTGAATAACAAGAATTATGGGTTGTGGGGGCTACTACCAATTCCCCCATAATAATACTACACTTATGAGGCATCACCCTACCCATTCAACTAAAAAAGAAAAAAACTTCCTCTCAATTAAGAAATTTTTTTAATCCAAAGTATTATTTTGCAGGAGGTTATGGGGCCAGTGCAAGAAGGTTGTTAGTGGGTAGGTAGCAAAAACAAACAAAATTAAATACAAGAAAGCGAAATCCACTTACAAAGTTATATCATCACTCATGATGATAATGCACATGTAAAGTACAGAAATGTCCCAGAGTATTTGGTGTTCACCTTATATTCATGAATACTGGGGTATTATACCTACTACTCAAAAGTGGGAGGGATCTTATGCCTACTAAGGAGTAGGGATCTTACAAGTAGAAGATCATGCCCACTCTTAGAGGAGTAGGTTTAAGAACCCTATGCCCCCTATGCTTCGTGAACTACCTATGGATTCACTATAGCCTTTGCCTCATGCTTTATGATGGGTAAAGCCTAAATGTTGTGTGACTATTTGAATTTTTAAAGAACTACTGGTTCTGGTGTTTTAAATAGTACAGAATCAAAAAACCATCATTTCCAGTTCTTTGGAAAAAAATCAAAATCAAGGAATTGCCAATCTCAGTTATTTCAAAAGCCTTTAAAAAGCTGATGTTTTAATTTTAATGAAAGAACCTGTAAAGAAATGGCGGTTTTTTTTTCAGTTCTTTTTTTTTTTCAATAATTTGAGAACCACAATTAGGTGTATACCAGAACCCGTTATTTGAATTTTCTACAACCACAGTTATGAATCTTGAGAACTGCCCTGATAAGATTGAGGGTCTGTTGTAAGGCACCTTATTACACAAAGGTTTCTCCTGACCTTCTCAAACAAAATCGCAGCCGTTAAAATTGTATCAGATCTTTGCGCTGGATAAGGACCTCTAAAGGGGTAAGTCATTCCCAGAAGGGCCCATTTCTCGGTCCTTATCCTACACTACCAGTTCTTTACTGTGCTTTTGGGTTTTGGTGGGGTTTGAAACCCTAAAGACGTTTCTCGCAGTCTCCTCCACCATGCACTTATTCGATCCCACACAGATTTCGTCACAATGATGACGAAGGAGAAGAAGAAATCAAGGATATAAATTATTAGAACCTTCCAAGGAATCTATTCTGCTGCCTGCTCGTTTAATTTTCATGGCCGACGATTGTGATTGTGCATTAAGAGTCCAGTCACCAAAATTAACTTTTCGTTGTGTTTTGAGTAACAATTCTGACATTGGGTCCGGTGTTTTTGTACAAAGAGACATCGAAAGAGATCGAGCGAAAGGCAGACACATAGTTGCATTATAGCCTTGTAGAGAGAGAGACAGGAGAGAAGTAGTAGTAGTAGTTGCAGAGATAAACAAGCAGTATGAGTATGAATTGGATGGTGTTGTTGCTGTGTTTGGTGTTGGTAGTTGTTCAAGGGCTTGAAAGAAGAGGAGGGTTGGTGGCGGCAGTCACGCTGAGGACAGGAGAAAGAAGGCCCGATCCATCGGATGGAGCAGGCATGGCGCGCTGGTTGGTGTCTCAGAATGACTGGGGCGTTCTCAGGTTTTTCTCCTTTTTGGTCGTTTCTTTCTTCCGTCTTTTGGTCTGGCTTTGGTGTAGCCCCATTTGGTGTTTGACATGGCCAATTTTGTGCGAGGGATTGACAAAGTGATAGGGTGTTGTGTGATTGAACTAAAGATGTTATCAAAGATTTTCACCTTGAATTTTGCCTGCCCAAGTATCTTCCTGTGGAATGTTTCCTGCATCCAATGCAACCAGATGACTGTTTCTTTCTATGGCTGATTTCCAATTAGGAATATTCACAAATCTTTGTTTCTCTTCTATTTGGTTTTTTGGTGCACAATAATGTGTTTAGAAGCTTGGTACAGATGCAACAGAAATTTTTCCATGTTTCAGTTGGTAGGAGATTTCAAACTTCATGTTGTTGTGCTTGGGAAATACAAGAGGATGAGTGAATTGTGGAAACACCCATATGCCAGAAATAACAGTCATGGAGAGAGAGAGACGCCAGGAATCTAAGGAGGTCAGTTTTGCATGATTTTTTGGCAGCACAATCTCCATCCACTTGGGCGGATCACCATGGGGGTAAGTTCCACTGTTCTCTAAACACCCTTCTTTGTATTTTGGTTGCTCATAAGTTGACTGGAATTGGAACCAGTTGGGAATTCCTATTGAGTGATGGGTGGAAGTTGTTGGTAACATTTCTTACAGGAATATTGCGTCTTTCAGCGATGGAGAACCAGGGAATTCCACAGGCACCCCTTTTTTCTATCTCTCAAAGTTGGATCCCACTCCTAATGATTTGGAGCGTGACCCACGGTGCTCCTTCTCACTAAGTGAAGCCCCTATTGGCACCTGTGGTAGCACTGATGTTGAAAACCCCACTTGTGCTCGCCTCACTCTGACTGGCAAGGTTAGTTCCTGTTCTTTCTTGCATGAAGTTAGATTGCAACAGAAGAGAAGAAGGTATGTTATGATACCTGAGGTGGGTCAGTATTGTGTGATGAGGAGGATACAAAGATGAGACACTTTGTATCACTTTGCCTTGAATTTGGGCACAGCTATGTGCTGATGGTTACACTGGGAACCAGCAGTTCGGCTCTTTGCTAGATTGGGTACTATACTCATGCTTCTGGGCCTTCTGGAAAATTCCATAGGAATTTTTGCTTCTGTGGTAACAGTAAGAGCTTTTGAAGCAGTGGCTTTGAAGGGACCAATGTTTACACTGTTTATCAGATGGAAGGACTGAAAAATGAGATCATTTCTAGTTTCCTAACTTTCTGGGGTCTTTTCTCAAAGAGGGGGATTGCACAGTACTGTTAGGTTGAAATAGACAATGAGCTAATACAAAAGCCCTTAAGCTTCCTCATATGAAACATTCTATGTCCAGCTGTATGTCTGCTGGTCATCAGGGGGCCACTCCTGATGGTGTTCTCCTGAGAATATTCACACATAATTCAATGTATATCCTTTGAAGTGGCATTGTCAGAGAAAGTTTCTCAGTTTGACATGGGATGATACTGAAAAGATGGTTACCCATTACAAGTCAGCAGAGTACGTAACAGGTAATGATTATGCAGGTGATTCAAGTGACAAGTGCAGATGAATTGGACCTTGCAGCACAAGCTATGTTCTCGAAGCATCCTGAAATGCAAGGTGACTGAGATGTCCTATCCATTCTGTCAAATGTAAAATTTTGGTCAATCTTGCAATTTTGGGATTTCTATCCAGTTATATCATGTGGAGAGATTGGAATTTCAAACAGCCAGACGATTGTCTAGAAGTTGGATCAGTGCTTGCAACAGTTCTCTTAGTCAATGCTGCAATCTCTTGTCTCATATATTGCTCTGTGAAGCGATGATGGCATAGTGAAGTACTGGATATGCAACTTTGTTTTTGTGGATTGAATGACTTTTGCAGGGTGGCCAAAGGGACACAAGTTTTATTTCTACAAGTTCATCATCTTGGACATTTTCCTCATCGACTACTATGGTGGTGCAGTACCACTTACGGTGGATGAGTACTACAAGAGCTCCAAACAAACTCTCCACACTCTCTAGGCACTTTGGTAAATATTATGTCAAACCACAACACACGGTGTCCAATTGATGATGTTTGCCTGTATCTCAGAATCAATTGTGTGCAAGAAAACAACCTGGTCTTTAGTTTGTATATCCTAGGGTGTAGATTATATCGCCAAATTTCCTTAGCCATCATTTATGATGCCATAAGTTGCCACTGCACTGGATGGGCAGAGCAACAGTATATTCTGGTATCTTCTGTGTGCTTATATCTCAAGTTTTATCTCCAAACATGCTTCGCTTAATTTGTTGAAAAAGGTCAGAGAATAGCTAGGAGAATGTTGCTGATTAACAGCAGTCTTGAAATTTATAATGGAGAGGTTGGACTATTATCACTCAGCAGATTGTGCAGCTCTCCAATCCTTCCCAGCTTGATGCAAATCATACCTTCCTGACTTGAGGTGATGTCCTGTCACCAAAAAAGGAGGTACACACAAGTTGTATGCACACAAAGTATTGCAGGTTATGATCAGATGGATTTACACAGCAGGACCTTAGGTATACATACAGGAATTCATCTATAATATTGTGGCAGAAATAAACCTAAGGACCTTCAACAGATCAGCTCACTCCAGATACTCACCCTGTGGGCTATCATGGCCAACAAATGTGGATATCCCAACAACCAATGAAGAATACAAAGAGCAAAAAACCCAAACCCAGCAGAGAGCTTGCTTCTGGAGATGGAGAAAATATGGAAAAGCTATTCCTGCAGGGATCTCTTCAAACTTTCCCAGCAACTTCCCACTACAGAGAAATTGCTTAGAGCTCCTGAGTAATCAGGTAATCAATTTTCGCATGTCCCAACAGAAATCCCAAGCATGTTAGACTTGAGCTGGATATACCAGAATGACCAGCCCTATTGACCCCCTTGAGCCTTTCATCATTTCCGCTTTAGATCCCTACTGACTCGGTAACATCTAGTGTTCTGCTCCTTAAATTCAGTGCAGCAGAATTCATGAAGCCTAATGGGCAGAACTTACACATAATTGAGCTCAGGCATTCTTCCCAAAACTCACACAGCAAATTCAAAAACACAAAATCCCACAAAGAGTCGGAATCAAAAGCATGCTTAGCTTTCTGCGTCTTCTGGAATTTATCTTCTTTCACCACCAAAATGCCTCACCAGCCATTCTGCACCATCCTCATCTCCAACATAAAAGAAAATCTCGAAAGCAATGCACCATCACCAATTCTTGATCTGGGCGCCAGCACTCCATGAAGAACAACAAACCAAACTTTATAACCTACAAACAACAAAAAACACAAGAAAAAGAGAAAAACATCAAGAGGCAAAATACAGCTCCTTTAATATGTTCATCATCGTCAACCATCCCTTACGTTGACATTTTCCACCAGCCACATCCAGCGCAGCAATCATCCATTTGTTTAGGGCTTAGTCACACAACTGAACTTGCTGACACAGGTCCGGGTCACAGTCCCTTATAACTTACTCTACCTGGTGGGGCAGAGCTTCTCCTTCCCAGGTTTCTTTCCCAGGTTTGCTGATTGAGCTCTGAGAATTGACAACAGCAGCTATAAATTACTGATCTCAAGGATGGAAGAATTTGAATATCCCAGAGAAAGAATGTGAAGGGTGGGCTCACCTACTTCATAGTCCACAAGCTCAGACCATGCATACGGATACTTGATGGCAGCTCAGGAGCCAATGATGACAGAGGCCAGAGTGAACCAGCAGCCACCAATGCACCAGTTGGCCGTTCTGTCCACTGGATGGGCTGCATATTTTCATTTGGTGTCAGATGGGGTTCATCACAGTCCATTTATTTTCGCTGCTGACCAGTGTACTTTTTTTTTTTTGGTTTTTTCTTTGTTGTTTTTTCCTGGACCTGACTTCACACATAGCTACCTTGCTCACCTTCTTACACTCATAAATATTGTACAAACCTTGGTACCTTACTAATTATCCCCTACTAACATAGCTACTTTAATAACTAGTTATCCTACCAACCTAACTACTATACTAACTACCTACCTTACTAACCTAGTTACCTTGTTAACTACGTACCCTACTGACCTAATCATTGTACTAACTACCTACCTTGCTGACCTAGCTACATTACTATTTAGCAACCTTATAAACACAACCACCTATTGACATAAATACTCTACAAACCCAGTCACCTTGATAAGGTAACTTGTTTCCTACGTACTAACTTGTCTATCTAGCTAACAACCTTACTAGTGTAATTTTTTTCCTACTTACTAACTTGCCCTACTTACATGTTTACCTACTTTAGTAACCTATCTACCTTGCTCCTTGAACTTTTTTTCTACTTACTAACTTGCCTACTAATCCAACTACCTACCTATATACCTACTTACCTACTTGTTCTAATAACCTATCTACTTTGTTCTTTGAACTTTGTTTCTACTTATTAACTTGCCTACTATCCCAACTATTTATTTATATACCTACTTATCTACCTGTGCACCCACTTTCTTACCTACCATTATGTTCACCTACCTACCTATGTTTCTTACATAGCCAATACTTAACTAATTAAGTACTCACTTTTTTCACCCCCCAACCCTACCTATCAATTTATTGAGGTTCACCTTAGTTCATGGATGATGAACATAGGTCCCCATACGTAAGTACTACAAACAATATATAGTGGAAACAATGTCATAATTGTAGCCATTTTGGTTTAATTAATTCATATTTTACCAAATTTTGTTTACCTAATTTATTTATGGAATGGACATTACAATACATCTTTTTATATAATTATTATAAGTATGTACCATTAGATTATGGTTTAGGTTTAAGGTTGGGACACATAAATTAATTAGCAAGTTTTTCACAAATTGATAATAATTAACTTAAACTAGGTTCAATTTTAAGGTTTAAACATATATGAAGTAATACAATTTCATTCTATATATTTTTCAAAGAAAATGAAAAAAAATTAGTTTGGAGAGATCACACAAAGGTAAAAGACATATCTTTTTTTTGGTTTTTTACAAAATTTATTTGATTTTTTTGTTTAATTAAGGTTTTTTTTTCGATCAATAAATATTTGTAGTTTAAAATCTTAAAATTTTGGTTTTTAATTTTTTTCCTATGTTTTCTTTGTTTTTTTTGTTTTGCATTATATAATTTATATACTTTGTATAATTTTTTAGGTTTAAAGCATATATCACTGACTTTTTTTGTTTGGGTTTGTATAATTAGGGTTGTAATAAGGCTTATGGGAAAATATCATTTGGATTTTTAGGGTTATGCTTTATGATTTAATTTTTAGGAATTTGGTTCGTGTATATCAAGGTTTAAGGTTTATACTCTAGACTTTGTTCATTATATTGGTTTTTGATTTTATCACTTGTTTAAATCTATAACATAATTATGAATCTCCTTTGTTTTCATATGTTCCATAGTTGTTAAAATTCAATATTTCTTAATCCACTTCCATTTAAATGCAATACCCATATCATATTGTGATAATTCATTAACCGTGAAACATAAAAATATTTTTAAAAAATGAACATAATACAAAATTAGTGACATTGATGATACAACGGATTAAGGTTTAATGTAAAATTTACTACTTAATGTTATAATTATGGTTTAGGTTTAAAGTTTAAGACATATATATTAATTAACATTTTTTTACAAGTTTATAATAATTAAAATAAATCTAGGGTGCATTTTGGGTGGAATTTTTAGGGCTTAAACATATATAAAACAATGTAATGTCATTATATATATATATATTTAATTTTTTTTAAGTGAAAGAACTTAACTTGAAAATATTACCAAATGGTAAGAGAAATACCTTTCATTTGTGTTTCCTTAAATGCAATACCCACATGTAGGATCATTTCGAGATAACCAGTATTTAATTTGGGTGGCCTTTTAATGAAAACCAAAGCTTATATGCAATACCAACATGCAAGTTCATTTTGAAATAATCCATAGGTGATTTAAACAACCTTAGGTGAATGATCAACTTTAAATGCAATACCCACATGTAAGGTCATTTCAAAATAAGTGGTTTGGGTACCCAAAATATATCTTTTTATATACCTAAATTGATTTTATGACAATTGATTATCATGAATAATTATTTAAAATAATCATTTGAATAACTTATCAACATAATTAATTTAATTAAGATAATAAATTAAATATCAAATTATTGATTTGATTTTTAAATCTAAATTTTAATTATATAAAGAATTAGGGCTCAACCAAATAATTAGTTCATTAATATTTTTAAAATTATTTTTTTAATATGATAATCATCATTTACATTATCTAAAATAAATTTTTAGTAATTCCTTAATTATGACATTAATTGTTAATAGTTAGACTAAATTATTCTGTCATATGAGTCCCAAAAATATTACAATGGAAACCTATATGCAAGTATGGCAAAAGATGTTTAAACTCAGCAACTATTCATGGACCTATATGCGAGTATTGTAATGGATGTTAAAAAAATCAACTATTAGACCTATATGCGAGTATTACAATGGATGTAAAAAAAAACCAACAACTATTTTAAAGAACTATATGTAGGTATTGCAATGGATGTAAAAAAATCAACAACTATTTACGAGACTTATATATGGGTATTGCATATTTGAAATGACCTTATGGAAATTATAATAAAAAAGATGTAAGTATTGCACAATGTTCATTTTGATCTTTGTAAACCCTAGACAAATTAATGTTACATATTCATATGGGCCTATTTAAGTTTTGATTCTTTCATCTAAAGTATTAAAAAAATTATGAAAAAAAAGACATATATAATTAACCATATACCCATCAAAGAAGTGTGATTAAAATAAATATTATATTGATAAAAGATGTACAAATATGGGTGGATCAAAAATTGTTAAAGAACATAATGAAAAAAAAGTTCTTTATAATATATCAAAAGACCAAAGTTCAAAAATTGGGTAATCTAAAAAATGAAAGGGTTGAAAAAACCTAGCTGACTGTATAAAATGGAAACCCTAAACCATATCATTATCTATAATCTTATGTTTAACTCGGTAAGAAGTTACTGCATTTGCAACCTTTGCTACATGATGAGTAGTGTATAGATGTTAGTGTCGCATTTCAACTTGAATTGCATTTATAACAAACTCTTCTTTTGTTATGCCTTGAACCTTATAAACACCCAAAACCACCAAATTAAACCTTAACACCACCAAAGAAGAAGGCGATGGCAACAAATTGTGATTACTTTCTTCACTGGAACACCAACACAAAAGAAGATGACGGTGCATTGTCACACCATCGTCTTCTTCTTAGACATAGAAAAGAAGGCCATGACGTCGTCTTCTTTTTCTATTTTTTAGACATAGAAAAGAAGGTGACGACAACTTATTGCCATCGCCTGCTTTGTTCCAATAACACCATAGAATGCCAATGCATTGTTGTTTTTTTCTTCTCCAACACAGAGAAAAAGGCAACGACAACAAATTGTTGTTTCCTTTTTCACTTCAACACCACCATAGAAAAAGGTAATGGTAGCAAGCTACCATTGCTTTCTTTGCTACAACAACACCATAGAAGAGATAACAACACATTATTGTCGACTTTTTCTTCTCTAACACAGAAAACAAGGCAATGGCAACAAGTTGCCATTGCTATCTTCGCTTCAACACCACCAGAAAAGAGGGCGATGGCAACAAGTTGCCATTGTTTCCTTCGTTGCAATAACACCACAAAAGAAAACGACAATACATTGCCATTGTCTTTTTCTTCTTTACAACACCACCATATAAAAAGATGAAAACACATTGTCGTTGTCTTCTTCTTCTCAAACATATAGAAGACAAAACACACAAGAAAACAACAAAAAGAAAAACCAAAAGAAAGGAGGGAGCTTACCTTTTAATTTTCGTTCTACCTTCTCACTTTTGGCTACCACTTTTGCCTTCTCGCTTTTGCACTTCCCGTTTCAAGTGTTTTCTCTTGGCATCTTCTTCTTCTCAAATAGAAGGAAAAAAAAACATAAAGAAAAAAAAACCATAGAGAAGAAAAAATATGCAAAGAAGGGAAGGAGTTTACCTTTAAGTTCCTGTTCTACCTCGTCATTTTTTGCTCCTGCTTTTGCCTTTTCACTTCTGCACTTCCATTTCAAATGTTTTCTCCTAACATCTTTTTTTTCTTAAGCAGAAGAAAAGAAAAAAAACACAAAGAAAGAAAACCAAAGAGAAGAAAAAATATACAAAGAAAGGAGGGAGCTTACCTTCAAGCTCTTACTCTACCCTCTCACTTTTAGCTTTCGTTTTTGCCCTCCCACTTTTGCACTTCCATTTTAAACATTTTCTCTTGGCATTTTCTTCTTCGTAAGTAGAAGAAAAGAAAAAAAACACAAAGAAAAAAAAAAACCATAAAAAAGAAAAAATATGCAGAAAAGGGAGGGACTTTACCTTCAAGCTTCTGCTCTACCCATCATTTTTAGCTCCTATTTCTACCCTCATGCTTCTATCCTTTCATTTCAAGCGTTTTTTCCTGGCATCTTCTTCTTCTTAAATAGAAGAAAAGGAAAAAAAACACAAAGAAAAAAAAAACCATAGAGAAGAAAAAAATGCAAAAAAGGGAGGGAACTTACCTTTCTTTTCTCGCTTTTGCATTTGGGATGAAGCACTCCTCTTGCTTTCTCTTCTCCACATTCCTTCAACGTTGAACTCTCCACCTTCCTCAAGCCTTATGTCTATGTTTTTTTGAAGCTTTGTGCTACTCAAGCTCAGGAGCTTTCCTGAGCTTTGGAGATGGAGTGAGCGGGAAATGAGGTGAGGGAGGTAGGAAGGGGGAGGTAGGTAGGAGGGGGGGAAGTAAGTAGGAGGGGAAAATTTTGGGGCAGAGAAAGGGGCTGAAAAATCCCTGGGCAGGGGAAGAAGATGTGTTTTTTATTCATCCCCAAAACGGCTTGAACGGCCTCATCTTGAATTGGTGCATTGGTGGCTGCTAGTTCACTCTAGCCAATGATAGATAGTGGTTCATTTGCAAAATATAATCAGATGCTACAATTAAAATTTGTAAAAGATTAAAAGTTTGTTGTTTGTGGAATGGAATTGAACTTCACATGAGATTTTGAAAACCTAATCATCAAGAGCTTCCAGTTCATTGCCACAAAAAGCACAATGGTAGTTTCATGATTTAAGTCTATGGAAAATCTCATTTTAGGTTTGGGAAACGTCAAATTATAAACATTTGCTTATCAACTTTCAAATTGAAGCTGAATTACTGTTCAATTTTGTAATTCCAACAATGGGGAGCTGGTTTAGATGGAGCAACTTTAGGTTACATAAGTTGTCCTTTTACTAGGGCTTCCAAATTATTCTTTATTTAGCCAATTCCCAAGTAAAAAATGGATTCCAATTTGTTTCTTTTCCAAAAATAAAATCCCAACATCATAATCACAAGTAGATTTTTGACACCTTTTACACCACTTTGTAGCCCATTTCTCTTCAATTTAATTTAATTTGAATTGAATTGAATTAAATATGAACTCAATTCAATTCAAGTTGCATGCAATGTCATTCATATTCAAATGAAACTTAAATTTCACAAAATTAATCCATTTTCTTTTATTGGTTGATTGTCATTAGTAGTGTGTAGCGATGCAAAGCTCAAGTTAGTTATATCTAACTTGGGCTCCACATAGTTGCAGGCTCCACATAACTTTGCCCTATTAGTGATGATCAACTGATGGAAAAAATTGAATTGATTTGGCAAAAATTAAGTTTGATTCAAATGAAAATATTGAATGGCATTGCATGCAACTTGCATTCAATTTAGATTCAAATTCAATTGAAAAGAAATGGGGTCCAAATTGGTGCAAAAGGCATTGAAAATCTACGTGAAACTATGGGGTTGAAAAAAAAGAACTCTCAAAAGACACAAATCCAAAAACACTCTCTTCTTTACTTGGGGGCTAGTTAAACAAACTTGAATCTTTCGAAAGGACAACTTATGGTCTGAAGTTGTTTTACTCGAACCAATTCCAATGAATCATCATTGGAGTAAAATTTCATCCAAACAATAGATGAATGAATATAATGAGCTTTCAAAATTCTTTAAATAATTTCAGTGACAAATAATCAGAAATGATACATGGGGTGTTTTTTGGAATACTTTGTATGGTCATCCATGGACCATTCCAAAAACAATCTCAGAAATTCGCAAGCTTAACCATTTCAATTCTTTCTTAATAACTACTTTATTTTCCTGTTATTTTCTTAGTAACTATCTTTCACCTTTTCTAATAACTATGTCTATTTTATAACTAACTCACTATTTTTTCATATCCACCAACATGAATATGGAAAAAACAAATTAACATGTGTTTTTTCATGTCCATGAAATATATATTAATTTAAATTAAATTTGACATTGACATAAATAATGATAGATTATTGAAAACCATATGAAAACATAAGGAAATGATAAAATAGTTGATCCTCATTAATAATGCACAGTAGTGCATAGCTCAAATATAGGTATATGCCTTGAAATGTTGGGACAATATTACTTGACATGGTGACATTACAAAAAAAATTGACAAACATCCCTATTATTATTGAACACCACCTCATTCATTTAAAAGTTGATATTTGTACCAAAAATTATTTGTAATTATACAACAAATCCACATAAAATACAAGAAAAAACCACAAATTATGTCCACAAATTTTTCTTCATAATTTGTTTCATACACTTCAACTATATCCTAAAGTCTAGTTGTTTAAACATTTGAAAGCTTAAACTTACACATAGTTCTTGTTATATAATGTCTTTACATTTGTGATATTAATGTTCAAATTTTTTTAATGTAATTTTATGCATAAATTGATTTCCATATTATACAAATTAACTAAATTTAATTAATATATCAATACTAGAAATTAATTGTTGATGTACTTTTTTTTCTTTTGTAAAAAATTCATCCCATGTATAAGCTTTCAAATTGAATGATCAATAATGTGGATTTATAAAACATTTATATTTTTTGTAAAAACAATAAGAATGAAAATTATATCAAATGGGAAGATGCAACACCATATATGATTTAAATGATGTGGATTAAATAATAAGAATACATGAAAAACACATGCATATATTTTATAACATTTTCTATAATGACATATGTTGTTAAATTCACCCTATTATTTCGATTCTATTTTATTCAAATCTATTTATGATCTTTTCAAGAACTTTGTGTTATTGAATGTTTCATTGTTTTTATATGCCTTGTTTTGTTTTGTTTTGTTTTTTGTCTAGGTCATTTACCTTTTTCAAACAAATTTTCCTTTGAATTAAAATTAGAAGAAAATAGAACAATAGATGTTTACAAGGAATATATGAAAAAATTAATCTTTTGAATTTGTCTTGGTTACAAAAAAGCCAAATCTCATTCTTTGGTAGATATATTCAATTTTCATTCCCTTCATATACGAATTTGAAATTGACAATTTCAACCTTTTCATCCTTGTGTGATGATTGCAAAGTGTTTTGGTATGTTTATTTGTGGAAACCAATTTACTTCACGAAAGGTTATTTTTATATACAAACTTTCAAAACACACTCAAGTTGCATGGATATTAAACCTATCACTATACAAGTTGATTCATCAATCCTTACAAATGCAAGCCCAAAATTCATTATGTTCATTGCTTGATCTCTCTGCAAATTGTGACATGATGCAACCCTTTTTTAACTTATGCAAAAAGAAGAAGGTAGTCATGAAAATCAAGGCTACAAATACTCACCAAATAAATTGGTTCACCATTCTTACATTTGAAATTTGCCTAAGTTATATGTATTGTCAATCATTTTGATTTGCTTCAAGAAGCCCTTTGTCTCATTTTGCAACTTTCCAATGGGGCCTCACATAAAACATCCCCATGGTCATTCTACTTAGTATAGCTATTGATGTGAAATGCCTTGAGGAATAACACTTGAACAACATATGAAAAAAAATTGATAATTTTTTTATATGGATGGTACTAAATAGAAGGGTTTTCTAATAAATGTGAAAGTAATTATTCACATCATATCACAACACAAAAATATATTATGATTTGGAATCTAGCTTCTTTTTGTAAGACATTTCAAGCTTCCTTTGCAACACACAAGATAATTTGCATGTTACTCTAGTTAATATGTGTTGATATATATTTTAAATTGGTTAGGATTTGTATCATAATGCACTTGGGATTGAATTAGAAGAACAATATATAGAACAACAATTCAAAATAAAGAAACTATCCAAAAACATTGCTTAACATAATTGGACATTTTCATCCATGCATAATGTACATTTGCAAAACCACATTTAGAGTGGTCTTGTGTAATGATCCAAGATTTAATTCAACATTGAAATTTATTAATACTAGTGTGAACCCCGTGCATAATGCACGAATACAATTTTTATTTCACAAAAAAGTTTTGAATTCTTACTGAAAACTCACATTTTACATTCAATATAAGATTTTGAGGCTTTTATCACAATAAATCAACAAATTGTTAAATATTACCCATGAAAATCAATGATTTTCTTTGAATTATGGATTTAGGAAATCAAATTATGTTAATATTGCTTTCAATTTGCTTATTATTGATTTTTTTTCATTATAATTTTTTTGATGGATAACATTTATAATTTTCATTCAAAAATGTGACTGATTGCAATCAAACTAGAATATTTGATAAGAGTAATCAAAATAATTGAAACTATATGTTACTATTATTACACTTAGGAATGATTTTGCCAAAACATCAACATAGACATCAATTTATAAACAAAAGTTCCCACAAGGCAGTGAGACAATTCTAAATTAATCATTTTCACCTTTAGCTCTTCAAAAGCAAGGACAATTAGTTGTTGAATTGGGCCACTAAGATAGACCAAATTAGATTATAAAAGCACGAGTGATATGGTTGAAAATAATATTAAACTCAAAGGAATGGTGACATTTTGTGTAGTGTTTTAAGGCTTGACATTTGAATCCCATAACTACTACTACATGAAAGTTTGCAAGGTATAACAAACTACAATATATACAGCAAATAAATTTTGACCAATCATATATGTTTACTCTTCATAATAATTAATCATGAATTCCAAATGGCCAACAATGAAACTTTCAGTTGATATGTAGCATGAATGGAAAACATTATCCATTGATGGAACAATCTATATGATTTAGACTACAACTATTTAACAATTTTTTAAAACCTTCCATGTTCATCTGATACTATTTCATATGCTACCAACAAAACCATGCTTTGGTAATCAAACCATATACCAATGAAACCAATAATAAAATTGCAAAAAAATCATTCAAGAATCTTGCAAGTTTGAGCTTGAAATTTCAAAAAACCTATGCTCCATAAGGCAAATTTTAGAACCATGAAGCTTTGAGATAGGCCAAAAAGAGCTTGAAAACCTTAAATCATTTCAATGACCAAAAGGCTCTTTTGAAAATGATTGATGGCCATCAAGAGAAAAATGTCTCCTTATAATATGTTGGGAGACAATTATCAATCATTTGAATAAGCACTCATTACAACAACACACAAATTTGACATTAAAAATTACTATTGCTTGCATGATATTATTGTTTACATGTGTATCCATATAGACCATTAAGTGATGATTGCATGTCATTGTGTGACTTGATCACCCAATACCATACATGTACTTATTGAAAATCTTAATTTATGGATCTTGATTTCTTAATAAATCTAATAAACGTGCAAGATACACACTCACACATCCAATTTGAATTCAAAGTGTCAAATTTTATTGAACATTTGTTTGTATTCAAAATGTTCTCACATTTGTCTAAAGAACTTCAACTCCACACATGGCATTGAACAAAATAAAATTAAGAATTGAAACAATAAAAATATATTGAATAGTCAAATTGAATTCAAATACATTGATTGGGGTGTGAATTGAATTAAAAAAAAGAGGTGCAAATTGATGAAAAAGGTATGGAAAATCTGCTCATGAATATGATGTTCAAAAAATATTTTAAAAAGACACAAATCCAAAAAAAACCTTTCCATGCCTTTTTACTTGGGATTTTTAGCTAGAATTTCATTGGACAAAATAATATGAAATCCTATGGTTGTCCTCCTTAAACCACTTTCAATGAATCTTATCACTAGAATTATACATTGGAACATAAGCAAGGGTGATGAGGTTTGGAAAGGGGTAAAGTCAAGTGAATTCCACCCTAATTAGTGGGTCCCTCTGCTGGTGGCCTCAAGTATATTAAACCTCCTAGAAAATCACCATACTAACACTATTCTGGGCAACTTCAGGGTTCTTAACGAACCCAATTGTGAAAATTTTATTTTTCAACTTTTAATTAATTTTCAAAGGCAAAAATCATTCTAAATTCAATAAGTTTTGCATTATTGGTCATAAAATTGCAAACTAGACAAACATGCAGGTTGCCTTAACAAGGGCTAGTTCTGCCCCTGCCATTAGCCCAGGCCAAAAATGGTGACCAACAGTTTTGGAAATAGAAATTTCATACAGCCAATGGGAAGGCTCAGCATGCACCCATGAACGATCCAGTTTTTTTCTTTTGAGGGGGGGGGGAGGGGGAGGGGGAATTTTTAAATTTTTTTCCCCTTGTTCCCAATGTGTTCCCAAGTTCTCAAAGTGTTCCCAAATGCGTTCCCCAAGATGCTCCCAATAGCACCTGGCTTTTATCCCAATGGTTTACCCAAAGTTCAACTTCCCTGTATATAAACTAAAAAGGTAAAATCTGAGTGTGCAAATTTGTTTGTATTTTGCAACTGGGGGTCCAAAGAGGTGCTTCTATTGGGGGCATGCCCAATGTTCCAAAAAAATTGCTGATGGGCCAATCAATATGGCTCCCAATACTCCAAAATAAAATAAAAACTTGTGAGTGCACCCATGAGCTAATATGAATCACAACTACCTAGGGTGTTCACATTTGGTGCAACAACTATTTTTGTGGAAAAAATGCGCCAAAGTTGCCAGATCTTGGGGGAAAAAATCTGATATATAGAAATTCTGAAAGAAATCTCTATATTTAGACAATGGTTTACAAGAGTCACAAAAATACAAGAGGACTATTAAGTTTTGTACTTTCCTCTCTGGGCTGTAGCCAGATTTGGCTAATTCATCTTGTGGATGATCGCCCATGTGGCTACATCACAAAAGCGGGGAAGAAAAGGGTTCCCAGGTTTGCATTCCTTGAAGTGCGATAAAAACCTATTGCTCGAAGAAAGAAATTATGACTCTAGTTTGAAGGTGGCCGGGGGACCTCTTGGGCCTTTCGAATCTAAAACTTTGTTAGCACAAGAAAAAAATCACATGTAAATGATACATCTTCCTGCAAATTGTTTTCGATTTGGTTGCCATGATTCATTTTCTACACCAAATTGGGAAAGATTTGGCACTTCAATTGTCATGCGCCGCCAGACTACCCATGAGAATTGTTGTTGCTGACGCTGTTGCAGCATGACATGCAGACTATTGCGGCTTCGTTTCTTTTCTCGCACTTGGTGTTACCTAACTGCTGTGGCACTAAGTGTGCATGGCAACCAGCTGCTTCACAGGAGAGGAGTGTGCGGTATCGCAACGTGGGCCTAGAAGATCCGTAGCCTGTCAAACTTGGAACCTCATGCGGTTATGGAGTTTGTAATAAGAAGCTCGTGGAAGCAGAGTCGATCGAGTGAGTGTTTGTTGTAATATTGCAAGATCAACAGCTCAAAAATAGTATTCTTGTTTGCTCGAGACTGCCATTTTCCTTTTTGCAACGAGATGAAAATTAGACCGTTCTGCAAGATATGATAAATACATCCCACCTGAGTGAAATCCTGTGGAAAAAGTGTTTTAAGTTATGAATCCGAGCATTGCGTTTTTGTATGCGGATATGTGCAACAGAGAATGAGATTAACAGGCGTTTAAAAGGACTGTAATTGGCGTAATTGTTGAATCGGTGCTGAATCTCGCTCTTGAGAAAACTGAGATCAAAGGTTTCATAAACGTGTTTGGATTTTGTGTGTGGTATGTATGTGTGGGTGTAACCGTTAACGTAATCTACTCGTGAAAAGGAGAAGAACCAGCCGCAGCAGCAACAGCAACAACAGTATTGTATAATTGTAGGTTACACACGGTGTATGTTCCAGAGCGGTTTGCACTCGTAATAATGGCGGCGGATGACAAAAACAGCTGGAAGAAGAAATTTGATACCACGACAATGAGTGCGGAGGAGCTGAAGGAGTTGGGATTAGAGGATGCAAGGAGACCTCCTGGTCACAAGGCAGGTCAGGTGTTGCATCAGCGAGGACGACGGAGTTGGCGTCAAGTGGCCATATACCCTGTGATTGTGGGTGGTTTGGCTCTCATCACCGCCTTGTCCATCATGACCGTGTACCAGCCGTATGTACGAGAGCCGTATGTGTATGTCAGAACTCCTGTCAATCCACGATCTCCAGCTGCTGCTGCTGATGGGGTCGACAGGAAACCTGTACATCCAGATGCAGCTGATGACAAGAAGAAAACTGCCAAGACTGCTGACTCATCAGACCTTCCTTACAAGAAACCTGACCCAAACGCAGATGCGCACTATAAGAAAACTGGGAACAAACCCGATTGAGATCAAGCAGCATGGGATCAGCTAGATGGAGGTCTCTGCTTGCAGCCTGAAAGAGGAACCATGATCGGCAAAATCACAGCAAACTACGATCTGCTCAAACTGACAAAAATAGATTTTGGAAAATTATTGCTCAGACTGTGTGTTATATACTTCTAGGCTTTTTCCATTCTGCTGCTTTTTGAGAATCGTTTGAAGGCAAAATCCTGTTCATGTGAAGTGATTCTATCCTTGAATCAGTTGCAGACTGCCTACTTGTCAGATGTTGCATGGTTGGAAGTGTGTGGCTTGCCTTGTTTACATCTTGCAAGATCTGAAAAATCCCTTGTTGACCAACATGATGATCCTGGCTCAATTCTGCTTGCCTGTCCCAAGCATGAATTTCAAATTATTGCAATAGATGTTTGCAGATCCTCTATTGATAGATTCTTTAAAGAGAGGTACGTTTCTTTAGATGTGGAAAGTAAGCAGCCACTGATATCATTCTATGCTATGAACCTGCCCCCTACCTGGAGAGAATTGTCAAAGAGTCTGGACACTAAAAAGTAGTGGATCTCATACTTTAAAGCGATAGTAGAACATTATCAAGTTTGATCGGCATGCAAGAGATTTGTGGATGCAACTAGAGTTAGAAGCATAAGCTTTAAAATTCACCACAGTTATTGATGCTACAAAAGAATCACATCTATGAGATTGCAGACAATTTATCTTCACAACACTTTGAATGTAACACAACAATGATACAAAAGAATCATATATCTGATACTCTTACGACACTGTTCCACATTAAGCTTCCAGCAGCAAGATACAATGTGCTTCATAAACAACAGCACACAATTTAATCACTACATACAAATTATCAACCCTCCATTCAACAGCCCTATGCAGAAGCCTCCCAAATTCTGTGAAAGCCAGAAACTCTGCTTGACCCAACTGGTCAAACCAAATGCACAAGATGACCAAGACAGAACTCAGGTAAAAGGAGGGCTCACAAGATTGACTGGCAGAATTGAGTGAGAGGTGAAGAATCTAAGTGAATATAGAAAAGTGCAAAACCATTCACAAACCCAGAAGAGAAGCAGATCCTCCAGGCTTGACATGAGTGAACCAAGCAATATAGGATCCCATCCCATTGCCCAAATATAGAGGATGCGTACAATGGGGTATAAAACCACTTGGACTTCACAATATTTTCCAGATATTGCACTAATGCAAAATTTAACAATCATTCTGCTACACAAAGGGAGAACAGTTAGTAGAACTGACAGATGAACCAATGAATAAGGGTATATAGATTTCAGATCCAACAGCATATCAGTCAACAGGGGAAAAAGGAAACCCCAACTCTAAAAACACAGAAACTACTGAGAAGGAATTTGGACATGTTCACCCACCATTAACAGCAATACGTATGTAGTAACCACCTCCTGGAAAATCCCACTGTACCTCAGGCTACTAACAGAGGGTGGAGGTCAATGTTATAGGTGATGTAACCAATATGCTGTACTTGTGTCACAAGAATTGTGAGGGAACCAGAAGACAAAGCCATGACGTTGGCAAGCTCAGCAGTACATAATAGAGGAGATTTACCAAGGAAATCAAGAAGAGGGGGTCCATAAAGAGAACAAAAAACCAAAAAAGTACCAAGCAAGGAAAAAGGAACAAGTGAGAGAAAGAGTAATGGATAATTTTCAAAAGCAAGATCTTTTCAGGACAATTTGGTTTTGAAAAGCTCCCCAGTTGTCATCAAGAATCCATGAATTAATCAGTTTCAAGATTCCAAGGGCACAAACACCAAACAGATGTGATGATGCCTGCTAACAGCAATTGGGAGAATGAAGCAGATTGAGCAAGGTTAAGGTTGAAGCTTCCATACCAATGTGCATTGGAAAGATCTGTTTTTATCACATCAAGCAGATACGTGGAAGCCTTCCCTGGCATGTCCACTGCAGTTGAGTCCTCTGCACTTTCTGCAGCTTTAGTTGGTCTAATTTCTGAGGCTTGGTGCAGAATTGAACAGTCTGAAAGATTCCACATCTTTGCCACATAGTTGGAGTTCAGAAACAGGACTAAGAGATCATAAGCAATTTATAAACCATAAGATTCTGCATCTTTGCACCAGACTCATAGGTTTTTCAGAAACAGGACAAACAATACCATAAGCCATTTAAAAGTCATCATCAATCAAGGCCACAGCAAACACAGTTTAACTCAACTTGAAACAATATAACACCATGGAGTTCTGACACCACTAATTGCCCCAACAGGATTACACATCAACAAAAAGTCATGTTATTAGCGTTTTGCCCAATCTGCCCAAACACACAGATTTGACTGAGATAATATGCCCAAACATTTGGCATGAAATCCTGTGAAAGGAGATTATCCCACTTCCATAAAGAAATGCTACTATTCAGCTTCCTATAACTATGCTTTACTGTCAAACTTTCCCCCATCCTTTGGGCTGCATAGCAGCATAAAACTCATCACAACAAACCCAGCTTTAAGAAAAATGCTGCGTGGAACCTACCCTTTATCTCTCCTTTCAGGCAGACAACAACAGTTACATTATCTGGCCCCAGCACAAAAACAAATTAGATAGTCACAAATAAAGAAGGAGAGTGCATCAATTTACTCCCCACATTATCTTCATAAACAGAGGCATATTAATGATGCATAAAGGACTGCAATCAGAAGCTGAACATGGTGGACAATTGTGAACATGAGCTTGCAGGGATCTCTGAGAAGCTTACTCTGCATCTGTTGGCTTCCCAAAGTTTTTGCACCACCATTGTGATGGGATAGGACTACGAGGTGGTATTGGCCTTTGCTGCAAAAAAGCAGAGCCCATCACCAAGATACATGAGTAATCAGTAGAAGACGACAAAATTCCACTGACTTCAAATAACATACTCTCGACTGGAGCAGTGTAACTATTCAGCCAACCTAGCACTTCGGTAGATTTTGCTAATATATGGAGTGAAGCTTCAATGCTGCATCCAGTTTGCAGGCACTCTAGTGTACCAAAGATCCAACAAACAAGCAACACTAAATCTTATGCTTTGGAATGCATTTGCAATTCTGGGCTTGTAACTGCTAGCCATCATCAACAATTGTTCATACAACTTGCTAGACATGAGACATTTGTAGCTAATGCAACAATCTAGGGTTCTGGCAAGACAGCAATGTCTGTGTGTTGTTCTTCAAGATCTGGTATTGTGAAAATAGCATACTGTCACTACCCTACATAAATTATAAACCGGGGCAAGATGTACAGCAGTTCTAATATTCCCTGTTATGTTTCCTCCTCTCTGATTGCATATCCTGCGTAGCTGATATTGTAGTCCTACACTTTTTCCAAACTTTCATGCAACGAACTTTTCCTCTTCATATGCAGGCATCCCGCTCGTTATGTCGGTAGGCTACAAATACGGTGACTCTGCCAAAAGAAAAAACCAGAGTGGACTCCTGTTGTACTGGAGGATCCAAACTACCACAGAATGCAAAGTCCTCACTGATACTAGATCTAGTCTCACAACGGCAGAACCAAACCCTAAAGCATGCTCTTCTTGATACATCAGCCCCAAAACCCCAGACACTGAACAACATGATATGGAAACAGACAAAAGATCACCTCCAATCGAGCCGAAGTCATGGCAATGGGGATGCAGACCAAGAAAATGCCAGCAAGAGCCAACGCCGTGTTCCGACGCCAGTACTTATGGTCAGACCACCAGCCTCCCGTGGGACTCCACACACCTTTTGGATACCCTTCGTAGTGCGCCGCATCGTGCGCTACGTCGTGCGCAGCATCCCGATGCCCTCCCCCCATCACCGAAGCCTTCTCTGCGTATGATCCGTGCTCGTGAGAGTGCAATGTTTCTCTCGCTCGCTCTCGCACGCACGCGAGTCTCTCCGAGGCAAAGCAATCCTGCACGCAGTTCAGGGTTCCCAGACCAACGAACGACAAAACGTTTCGTTGATTTCTGCTGGACGAAACTGAGCTTCGTTGAGGAAGAGGCCTTGAGTGCTCTCCATGAATACCAGTGTTGTGCGGTTATTTGAATTTATAGAGATCCCTCCCTCTCTTCAAGTTTTGTAATGGGTAAGATAATGTGACTTGAATTTCACATGAGCAACATTACACAAGCAGTTTAGGTCAGCATAAGGACATAGGAAGATGTGATCCAATGTTTCTTGAAGTAAATTTGTTGGTTTGTACACTAACAATTTCATGGTGATCATGAAACAATGTCTCACTTGATGATGCCCACTCTATGTGTTGGTGTTATCATTATACATTAAAAGTCCATGAAATTTAGGTTTTAAACAATTCCATTAAAAAACCTGCAGGATGGATGCACACGGCTTTACCATAAGCCTGGTGCATTGTCAAATTGAAGGAGCTAGCTCGCTCGAGGAATCCAAAGGAAGAGTATTAACAATTTGTTAATGTTTTTGCAAGAGAAACATGTACCAAGATGCAAGGTAGAAGATGGCTAGATTGCCATCAAGTTTTATTGTCTACTATATTGAAAAATTTGGGTTTTGTGTGATGCTTTATTGTATGTTCATTTTCATTTGATTGGGGTTTTTTTTTTTTCAATATTCTCTTGAATGGATTTGAATTGAATTCACAAATTTTAATATATTGTTTCTTTTTGTGCTCTTATTTTGTGTGCTACAAAATTAGTGAAGATTTATAGAAATTTGGGGTTGTTGTTTATGCTCAAGATGATGCAAATGTTGTTAGCCATGTGAAATGACTTGTCAATCCTCATAAGGAGATAAGAAGGGTATGGCATGATGGCTTGGTTGTGAGGAATAGGCATAGTATGGAAAGCTACAAATGCACCAATAAAACAAGGAATGTTGATTGCAAAATTAAAAAAGTTGAAGACACAAGCAAGATCCAAACACAAAGCCAACAATTCTAAGAAAACTCCACCAACCTTCATTTGGAACATTTTGCATGAACAAATATAGTTACTTTCACATATGGGAGTACTTTCTACCCTTTCTCTTGATTGTTGATGCAAGTTCTATTTGTAATCAAGTTTAGGAACAATTCTATCACTCTAACAGTTTAATCAACAATGTAACCACCTTCATGATCATGACAATAACTAGTGTTATTCTTGGAAAGCAATGAGGGGGGTGGAAATAGTGATTTGAATGTCTCTAGAATCACAAACTTCCCATCCCATGAGTTGATAACAGAAATCATGTGAAAATTGTTTTTTCATGGGTTTGTAGGTGTTGCACATAGATGTCATGCATTTAAAACACAAATGATGCATATATAAGTGGATGAAATATTGTGTAAATTTTCTTGTTGTATGAAGGATCTAAGTTTTGTCAATGTTAAAACACATTAATGTTTGTTGTGATTATGGGATGTAGGATCTAAAGAAAAACAATATTGCATGAAGAAAATATTTTTACAAAATGTTACAAGTTATGACCAAAAGTGTTTAGAGATGTTTAGATTCAAAAATAAAGTGTAATGTTGCAAATGTAGGAATGTAAGGAAAGCAACTACATAACATGTTTGCATTTGTAAAGCCCATTGTTGCATTGAAAAAAATGATGGTTTTGAAGTAAAAGCATAAGGTATTAAATGGGAGTTTCATGTGCAACATACCAACATGCGAAATCAAAACAATCATTGAACCGATAATTTGGAAGGGTCAAAGATATATGTATTAATTAAATTAATAATTCCTTTAGAGAATTCGTGATGGGTGTTGGACCCTTTGTTTAGTCATGATGATTACAAGAACTACCATAACCATTGTTAAATTGGTACACATGGACAAAAAAACTCAATGTGAATTCTAGAATTGCAAGTTAGGAACTTGATCTTGTGTATTTCACCAATGTTGATCAAATCTCAACTTTTTTACCTTGGTGGTCTTCCACCCTTATGCATCAACAACAAAGGTTTGACCAATTATAAACATAGTTTAATTGGCAAATAAAAATTCAATGTTATCTTGTTAAACAATGTTTACCTTGGACCACATAGATGCATGTTTTATGAGACCATTTATGTTAGTTCAAAATGCAAGTCCAACTATGGTTCAAATATTGTGTATGACAATTTTCAAAGGTTAATCTAATACAAAATCCAATGTGCTATTTGATGTTGTTTTATAATCAAGTTTGGTCCAAATATTTAACAATTCAAATTTGAACAACTTTTGTTATTGCAAGGATGTATGCATGTGCTCAAAATTTGTCCATGTTGATAAGCAACTTTGATAGATGATGATTGAAATTTTTTTTGTCGAACAAGACAAATATTCAATGCTTAATCAATAGGTTGAATTACAACATGTTACGATTACAAATCAATTCAAGACTATTGTGATTGATTTTGTGCCAATTTCATTACCACCTATGAAGAGTGTGTTCCTAATGGTGAATTGAACATATTGAATGCTTACACCACCCTTTTTTCAAAGTATGTGGCAAACTCCACCACATTTTGAAATATTAGCTCCTATGACTTTACCACTATTAAAATATCAAACAACTACGATCGAACCATTGTCATTTGCATTACCATATTTTCCACACTAAATAGCAAGTTCCTTTGGAACCTATTATTAGGTGAATGGCAAAGATTTAACAAGACATGATTAAAACATTTGATTCGTTTGATTTTCAAACTTTTGGAAAGAAAGGATTTAACATTTTGATTTTGATTGTGATGAAGCTTGGGATGATTGTTGTTGCACATAGAAACAAACTTCAAAAGTTGCTAGAAAATAGAATAAAGACATAATATGTAGTTAAAAATTTTGTTGGGATATGAACCACAAATTTTCTTCTTTTTCATTTATAATTTTTAAATGTTTATAATACATATGTTTGATATGTTTAACTCTAAATAAAGAAAATAATAGCATATTAATGAGGAATAATGAGTATACTATGAAATTATTGTGTTTTTGGAACTAGAATAATTAAAATCTAATCATAAAAATATGATTATAAAAAATAATCCAAATTTTGGGAAACAAGGAAATATTAATTATGATGAGAAAAATGTATGAATACAATTTACAAATGAACTTGAATGGGTTGAAACAACAGATTTAAGTATGTGTTATAAGTATTATTGAGAGTACAATTTACATTGTTTATTAGTAGGTAGACGACAATTTTGAATAAAATTTGTGCCTATCATTTGCTGACGATATCAAGGACAAATTTTTTTTTGAAAGCAAAAACATATGAAAAATATTGTGAGCAATTTGCTTTATTTGAAAGTGTTGTTTTTTGTAGATGTCAAAAATTTGAAATAGGAAATATTATTTTTCATAATCTTGATTTCTAAGTTTTTTGGAAGAAGAAGACAAAGGTCTAAGTGATGAAAACTATAAAAATTCAAGTTGGAAATATACAAGAAATTGAAGGAAATTGAAGATTAATAGAACAATATGAATCAAATGGTGATTTGAAGTCTATAGAGGCAAATGGATCAAGAAGCCAAGCAACAAAACATGAACTTAAATCTTGAAAAAAATGGGATTTGGAATAAGAATTGTATCAAAAATTTCAAAAACACACCTTTTAAATTCAAAACTAATGTTGCTTAAAAAACTAGAATTAATTTATTTGAATCCATGAGATGGTTGTCAAATGTGAATGGGATATTCACTCTTATTATTATTATTGAATTTGCATTATTCTACTATTTTTATATAGTTTGCACAGAAAAACACAATTTGTTATTCCTTGGTTTCATTATTATTTTGATTATCTAAAAATTTCTTCTTTACAACTTTGATTTGTATTTCTTCTTAAAGATCAAAATGCTTTTCAAAAAACAAAAATCAAAACAACATTTAAAAAAAATTCAATCAAACTTTCTTGTACTTTTGAAATTTTTTTGATTCTCCTGTTTACAACCTAATCTTCTTTTATTACAATGAAAAGATCCTAAAAAAAATTAATGATCATATGATAAAACAAGAATGATAATTCAGATTTGATTAAAACATTTCCAATATAACAAGTATTTGACATTTAAAAAGATAATTAGTATTTAACCAATAAAAGAAATATTAACTACTAGAAAAATTTGATTAACACCATTCCTTTCTTCATAAGATTTTGGATGCAATGGTGATCTTAGGGAAGTCAAATTTCCAAAATTTTCCATATGTCACATAAAATATAATAAAGTGGAACTAATTGAAAAATATATATTTATAATTAATTGAACTGTAAAATTGATGATAAAAATATATCTAGAATATATTCAAAACATTTTCAATTAATTTTTTTTTTGAATTTTTGAATTTCATAGCATATATATATATATTATATTTCATAAAACATACAAAAAGTGACTTCCTTGAGGAATGATTGTGTGAAAGAATCCAAACACACAAATACACACTTTCAATCTCATGCATAAAAACTACCTATTGAAAACACCAATACACACAAGAACATAGAGTTTAAAAATTTAGGGGAAAAACCAGGCCAGGAAGGACTGAAATGCTCGCACTACCAAGATACGTCTATTAATGACTCAACAATGTTACTCTAAACATAGAAACTTAAACCACTCAAAATTGCAAATAAAAAACAAGACAACATGAGAAACAAGAGCAAGAAAAACAACAGGGAGTAAGGGGAAGAGGAGGAAATGGAGAATTCAACTATGGCAAAAGAATCAAACTCCACAGAAAGGCGGAACGCCCCAAACAAAACACTGAACAACATCCTAATCCCCATTATTATTATTTGTCCCCATTTTCACAACACTACTAAAATTCATTTTGACCATTGCATGTGAGATAGCATCTCAACCACTTTGACATCATCATCAAGTTCACCATGACCATCATCAAGGCATGGGTGCAAAACATTGCAAAAAGCCAAGCAATAAACAAGCAAAATAAAGAAGAAAATTCTATTATTCTCATTTTCCAACAATTGATGTTGTTGAGTTTCATGGTTGGGTCATGATGGTCATCTCTTTGCGGGCTCCCTTTCAGTGTTAGTTACTTCCTTCCTTGTGGCAACAAAACACAAAAAAAAAGAAAGAAAGAAAGATTATGATAATCAAGATGAGACCAATATCGGGTTGAAAAAAGTTTAGCAAAAGTGTTGTTGCCTCTCAAGAAGATTGCAAACCTTTTGTGTAGGGTAACACCCAAGGCCACATGCATTACCAGAATAAGGGCCCATTTGAGAATAAGAGCATGGTTGGTTCTACTAATGTTTGTGGCCCAGGCATTACATCACGTAATAATTGACGAATTAAAAAAAATTTCTTGTAATATCCATTGGGTATCATTGGAAAAAAAACTTAACATTGGCATTTCACCAAATAAAACGCCCACATCAGCGAGTGTTTCATATTCCAAAATGCTCCTCAAGCTAAAGCTTTTACACTCTGTAGAGCACCTCCAAATACACTACAAAATTCGTCTGAGGTTTTTACGTTTGTTTATTTATTTGGCTAAAGTTACGTTAGCGAAGTGTGTGGCGAGCTCCGTTGGAGATGCGATGACATAATAAAAAAACCACGACAAGGGGATGGGAATGGATGGATGACTTGTGTGACAAGTTCGTTCGGTGGCCAGGCCGCTGTACATGTCCACGACCCACGTTCGTTCACTCTGCCCTCTTCCTCAAATGTCTCGCCCATCATTCGCTTTGTCATACACAACCATTTTCGTTCGACCACCATCACCACTACGCTTCTCCTTCACATCGACACTACTGTAAATCGCTCCGTAACGAACCGGGTGCGATCTTTAGTTGTGTTCAAGAAGTGGCATCCAGATTTCGGAGATGGATCTCTTCGTCCAGAAAGCCAGGATTTTTGCACAGGAAACGGCCAAGAAGTCGCAAGAGATTGCTATAGAAGCGGCAAAGCTATCACAAGAGTTGGCGCTAGAAACGGCGAAGAGATCCAGGGAAATCTCGCACGATTTTGTTGTAGAAGCCACGAAGAAGGCCGATCAGATCAAGACATTGGCCAGTGAATTGTCGCCTGGGATGGGGATTGTTGTGCGAGGAGGAGGAGGAACGAGCGACGCTCCGCTTCAGCCTTCTGAGAAAGAGCTGGAGGAGTATGGCATCACACCAGAGCTCAGGGAATTTGTGAAGGGTTTGACGATTCGGACATTCCGCGACTTCCCTCTCGAGGACTCAAACTGTATGTAAGATCGCCCTGTTACGTGTGCTGGTGGTGACTCATGTTTGCCAAAAGTTCAATACATTCAGTTCCATGAAACCACCTTCGTCCCGAAGATTTGCCCTACATTAAGCAAGTCATGGTCGCTGAGAAACGTCGCTGTAGAAATTGAACAAGAATATAGTCTGTGCCTTAGTCTGTGCCTTCAGTGCCCCCATTCCTGAGGCTATGGCCTCTTATATTGAGTATGCACATTCTTGCTGCCCTAACTAGAGCAATGCAATGTCGAGATCATGTTTTGAAGGAGTAGGTTCCCACAATCTGGATGAAAAACAGCAATCTCCATTGAATTTAGGTTGAGAAACATGCCTGGATTTCAACCCGTAAACTACACTAGGGCAACTTGCAAAGATTGCCATGAGCCTGAACCACAATGCTATAAGCTTTATCCCCTGCTCCAGAAGGTCTGACCAATGAAGTTGAGGTTGGAGGTTGAATGGAGACGCTGCCATTTCCGGTGGATCAATCTTGCATTCGTTTGCTGTCAGTAGTTATTATGAAGATCTGTGGTTTTTTGTCAATGTTTTATAGAGTACTTTTCAGGCATTGTCCTTACAGTCTCTATTCATTGTTGGAATTTGTGATTAGGGAAAAAAACAGAGAAAGCAGCAGTGAATGTACCACAAGTAAGGCAAGACCTAACTGAGTGGCAGGAGCGGCATGCAGTCCTTGTTCTTATGACTGTCCCGGTAAAATCCAAGTACATCTTTTTTCTTTCTTTCTTAGTTCATTAGGGTTTCATGTAAGTGGTATTTTCTGTATAAGCATTAGAAAACACTCCCAGTGGTAGTCATAGAAACCAACTTTCTTCAGAAGTTTGTTATTCTATGTCAGGAGATGTGTAAATATCAGAATATGCAGGTATTGATCTTGAATTTCTTCAAGTCATCATAGCCAAACAATAATGGGAGGAAGCCAAGAAGTGGTGGCCTTCTCTGCAGTCAAGGGTTAAGCTCTAAAGGACATCCTGGTTTGGTTGGGCACAGGAAATATCAGACTTCCGCTATGTGTTGTGTCCACGCCGCATGAGAGAAAGCAAGTTTTGGAAGATTTACTTCATACTTGTCCAAACGCACATTGCCCCGTATGCATTCTTATGCTGAGTATTTCCAAGTAGAGATATTCTACTTGTTTCCTGCATTGGCATATTGTTTTGCCACTGGATATCATATCTCTGAGTGTTATGTAAAGTTGCTGGTATGAAGTGGATAGGCAAACAGAAACAAGGCTTCCTGTAATAATAGCATGATGTACAAGGAGGGGGGACTTGGAAGTCAATTTTATTCAGTGTGATGCTAATCCCACAGGTATGAGGCTCGGGCAGCAGAGCGGGTGAAGGCAGAGGAGGAGGCCCTGTCGAATGCTGCTGTAGCTGAGGAGCTTTCCAGATCTTTGTCAAGCACATCTCTGCATAGAGCAGCAACAGGCAATGAGGAAAAAAATGCCACAGCAGCAAAAGCTGTCAAGTCTGCTAATGCTGATAATGATCTTGATGCTTATCTGATGGGTGCTCTTGGTAGTGATGAGGAGGAGGCAGGTACAGTGGTCCAACTCTATCTTCTTCACATTATTATCAAGGTTCCAGTGGAGTTATGACTCAGGGATGGGTACATCTACAGTAGGAATGAAGTATTCACTATGCATGCACCAGAATATTTACAGATTTCTCTCAAATGAATGAAATTATGCATCACAGAACAGTGTATGAAACTTATGGCTGGTCAGGTTTTGCAGATGGGGATGATGAGGGCTTTGATGCAGACTTTGACAAACTTGTGAACAGTGCTGTAAGTGTTCTCTTCTGCTACTTCTGTTTCATCTACATTTGAACTGGCCAAAGAGTGGAGGGAACAACACAATAGCAGCTCGTAGTGGGGTTCAACTTGTTTGGTGTCTGGCAAATCTTGATGTGTGAGGATAATGTCATAAAGTTCTACAATACATTTTTCATGAATAGTTGATGTCATAAAGTTCTTGTTGCAATTTTTTGATGACTTTCACTGTTGTTCAAACTGCTCTTCAGTTTTTGTTTTCTATTGTTTAGGGTTTAGTTTCCTCTTTGTTCTGTTAACTGTTATGTTGTCAATTGGAATGTTTGTATTCTTATTATTGGGTTATTGGTCAATTCTACAGATGACTTAAATCATGAGTATAGAGATGTTGTCTTACTTCTGACAATGTCATTGATTCTTTAACCAAAGATTCTTGTATCAGGTCTGAAAGCTAGAATCAAATGTTTGGGCCAAAGTTTGTGCTAGAATGTTGAAGTTTGTCACTGCAAATTCTTAATGTTTCAAAAGTAGTTCATAATGTCAAATGTCTTTACTTAAAGAGCAAGGAGATGCAAGGTTAGTAGAGTCATCTCACAGATTAAGAATTTATTTCTTCAAATATACAAACATTTATGAACATTGTCAGCCAGAATATAAAATGTTTTTTATGCTTGGTTCTTAGAGACTTAGAGTCATTAACAGTCAGTTCAATTCTATAGATTCTTGAGGCTTTAATGTTCAGAACAGTTCTTTGCAGCTCAAACTGTGAATAATTGAAGACTTCATTTTAACGTCTTTTAAGGAAAGACGAACCCAGCTGACTTGTGTTTAGCCTTTTGAATTGCGAAGATGGTTATTTTTCTTGAGTAAGTGGGAAGCTTCTTTGAACCCACTTTGTTCTCAAAGTTTTGTGTTCATAAATGCTTCAGTTTCTGCTCTTTCTCCTCCTCTTTCTTTTGTCACATGTTTTTCCATTCTCTTTTGTTGTTCCTTTTTCTTCTTAGTTTTCTTTTGTCTAGTCAGCATCATGGCTTAGTCATCCCATTGCTTCTGGACTAGTACAGAAACTTAGTATATTGGTTGATGTCTGGCAGTGGCCTAAATCCACTTCTAGCAAATCAACATAGTCAGTGGGTTGCTGTGGTAGCTAGTCACTGCTATATGGAATGTTGTTGATGCTCACTGCCATACATGTTACTGTTGATGGTAATCGAACATATGAGAGATTGTTGCTATGCTTCACATGAGGTTTCAGTTTGATTCTGTTGCTCCTATTTCCTTCATCCCACAGTCTGTTCTCATGGTCTCTTGATGATTGGTCTGAAATGTCATCAATTTGATTGGTAGGTCATGTCCCAATTTTTGTTTGACTCATAAGTCTGGAGGGTTCTCAATACTGATAAGGAGGCTATGTGTGGTTTATCTGTGTTATATTCCAGCCTTTGGACAGTGATGGAGAGGATCCAGCAGATGGAGATACAAGCACTACTGCTTCAAGCAAACATGGTGGCCAATCAGGCCCAAAAAAACCCATTGGAAAAACCAGTGCCATAGCCTGTGAGAGTTCGTCTGATGGCGAACTTGTAGAGATTCCAGAGCAGTAGTCAGACACAGTAGCTCCAAAGGGAGCAGATATGTTCACCTTTTGATGCAGACCATAGTGTTAATTGATTAGTTTGGAGTCACGGTGTAGGAGACAAAATTTCTAGTCTGTAGCATCTAGTACCCCTTTAATGTCTACAATAATTTAGTAAGGATGGTATGTAAACCTAGGATTGAGGGCAAATATTAACACCCCATGTGCATACAAGCAGTGACAAGGTCATGCTGTTGTGGTAGTGATGATTGCCTTCCTGCTCAGCCCATGTTGTGCAATTGGTTTTGGCTAGAGGTGGTTGCTGGCTTTGTCAGATAGTGATGTGTTACAATATCACAGTAGTGGACACCTCATTTGTTAATGTATCTGCCAGATATTGACCCTTGTGACTTTTGTTGGTGCAATCTGCAAGAGTGGGTCTAGGAATTGGGTGAAGCTTTTGTGAGGATCTTGGTCATTCCCTTGACTCCGAACATATACTGTATGTATATTAGTGTTCTTGTCTGCATGACTGTGCCTGTCAGAAGAAGCTGCTAACATTATGATCAAAGCTTGAAGTTCCTCCTCTAAATAGACAAAAATCCATGAGATAGCAGATCTTTTGGGGCAAGAGAGTCAAAGTGAAGGGGATTGTAGAACAGCACCACAGATTTTATATCTCATGAAAGGCATAAGTGGCTCCTGTCTGGTGTGTGGGCAATAGGCTTAGTCTTGTAACCATAGCTACTATGCAATCTGACACATCTCTCAGCATTTGGAAATGTCTGAACATACCTTGATGAATTGCCTGGCACACTTTGGTTGGGACCACATAGCCTCACAGAGTTGGAATATCTCCCAGCTGCTGTGGAGATTTTTGATTTAAGGTGCATGAATTGCAAATGCCTGATGTGATATCACCATGCAGCTCTTCATGTTACAGGTGCACTGAAGAACAAATAACCACTTCCTGTGATTTGCAAGGAATTTTATTATGATACAATGCAGCACACATTGCTGGTGAATTGTAGCTTCCTTGATCATACCATGAAGAATCTGTCTTATAGACTACAAATGATGACCATCTCTATTAGACAGAGCTCTCCTGATTCAAACCTTCAGCAGTCATTTTTTAGCAACAGTAGCTTTTACAGAAGCTTTTGCTTGTTTTGCTGCTCCTTTTGCTCCTTCAAAAGATTGGTTTGCTTTCACCTTTACCTTCTCAATTGCCTCCTTCAGTTTCTTTGTCACCTCAGGGTTTTTGGTGCGAGCTTCAGCATCATCACTTGGCAGCAACAAGAGAAAGCCTGCAAGCATAGTTGATCCACCAGCTACTATTGCGTCTCTTCGAGAAACATGTGTCTCTGCTGATACTGGAACACATGAAATCTCCCTTGTCCTCACCTGCAATGAAATGTCAGTAAAACAAAGAGGAGGAGGATGTTGGTATACAATGGACAGCAAGCACTTTATCAACGCCCTTCTTCTACACAAAGCTCTCAAACATGATCTACATCTCTCCATATTATCAACCCACGATTGCTCAGATATTGCATGCTGGTGATGGTTTGCATGTTTCGGGGGTCTGCCAGTCTGATGCATCAAAAGAATAATGCCAAGTCTGCTGACATGTGACAGAATTATGTACAAGAGTTGGCATCTGCGACCATTGACAGTTGCAATCTGGTCATGCATTCTATGGACTAAGAAGCTTGCAGGTCATGGTCCAAAACCGGATCCTAAATCCCGTAGATTCAAGCAAATTGAGACTCAGTACATAATACCTGAGGAGCTGCAACAGAGAGTGCAGGGATGGAGGAGCAGGAAACAAGGGAACGAGGTGGAGATGGAGCAGCAATAGCAGCGGACACACGCATCGAACAGCCGGACAACAACACAGAGGCCATGGCGGCTTCGGTTTCCTCTAGCTGCTACGCGCTAGTCGTTTCAGCTTCAGCGAGCTTGGACTCTGTTAGATCAAAGAAGCAACCCAGAAATACCAGAACTGTGACCCTCAAACCCGCCGATGAGAAACTAACGAGACACACCCAACAATTATTGCCACGACAGATTCATGGGAAGCAGCCATCTTCGGATAGATACACCGTAGCAGCAGCAGCAGAGATAAGGAAAATCGCAAAGACCCTGTCACTTCTGGGCATGCGTGGCACAGAGCCTTGTTTGTACTTGTTGGCGCCCCACTAGGTCCCACCATCCACTGCACAGAGCGTTCATGGGTTTGCTCGGAAACAGGACCGGCCGACTGAATTGCTAAGGACCTTATCACAAAAGACTACCACGGGATAGATTCTGTTCCTCTGTTTTTAAGTTATCAGGAAATCTATCCATGACATTTAGCAGGATAGATCCTCCCGGTGTTGAACACTTACTATCGTCGAACAATTTCAAATATTTTCCTCATTCATTAACCAAATTGAGCGATTTTTCTATAATGGGAAGAGCAATCTGGAGGCCTACAAATGTTCTTTCAGCGTCAGAAGTAAAGGAGCAATGTAGAAAACACAGGGAGAGGATGAGTGATAATTTGCTTCAAAATCTTTGGGAAAAATAGCTGTAGACCTCTCTCTAATTCCAGCCCCATATGTTCCTCATTTTTAGTGTGATTTGAGTGATAAAAAACCTGATGGGTGCATCAACTAGGGCTTTAACAAAACTTCTTTGTATTCCGGAGGCAGAGCTGCAATGATCAAAAATTTTAAGCTTGAAATTCTCATCCATTTTAATTCACCCATTACCAAACACTAGACCTCCTTATGCCCAACACTCCATATTTTCTCGGTTCCTTTAATGAATTGACAAATTATTACAACATTGGAAATGCTAGGTGGAGGGTTACAAATGTTTTTGGAGCTTCAGAAGTAGAGGAACAATGTGTGAGGATTCAACCTTCTTTGAGTTCTTAAGTGCTTGCTCATCGACATATCTACCCTATAAGATAATACCTTTGAAGCACAGGCGTTCCCCAAATATTTTGTGACAAAGACAAGCTATTTGGCAAGTACATCAACATCCTTTTAAAGAGTGCTTATTGCACATCATCCATCCATTTCAAAAGCCCATTTGCCTTTCCACCCTTCAGGGAACCATTGAATTGACTCACATCTCATTACCTAAGAAGCCTTATAGAAAATATACTCAGACAATCAATAATTGCAATTGAACCAAATCCATACCATTTGTTGTGTACATGTTGAATGTGATGCAAAGATGCTATTGAATATTGGGTAATTTAGAGGAGTTAATGATGGGGCCAATTTAAGATTTCTAGTTTGTGCAAAGAATTCAGAGCCCAAAAATATTGCTAGACCCAAAGGTAATTGTTCAGGGCAGGAGGATCACAACCTATATTATTGGTGTATTTGCCTAACCATACTTACAAAATGGGATAGGTAGAACACCAAATATCCCTATGTGAATTGGGTGCCTATTGTTGGATTGGGATATTGGCAATTTCGCCTGTCTGAATATTAGCATTGAATTTAACAACTATAGTTGCTCAGGCTTGTTTTGTCTTGCATAATTATAATTGTGAGATCCAGAAAATTCCAACACCAAAGAAGGTGAACAATTATGTGAGGAAGGACAACCTTGTGAGATTTAAGTTGATGTACGGAATTTGCTGACTTTGACAGATGGAGAGTTAGCAAGCCAAGAAGGAGAATTGAGGAGGGGATGTTTATTCCCATAATGGATGACAATTAAACGACCTAATAGGAACTTAAACCCACATTGAACCTTGAAAATATTTTCAAAATTGGTTTTATTTCAATTCTTTTGCAGAATTGAAATGAAATCGCACCCACACCAATTCACACATGCCATTGGAATTTGTGTACAATGAAATAGTTGGGAAATGATGTTACTATAAAATGCTATCACATGTGGAAGACATAGGCTGTGAACAATCTTTTGACTAAAATATTTTAAAAGAAAAAACAATCATAATTTGGAAAATCCCCCCTAGCTTGTTCATTCTTGAATATTTGAATGGTGATGTCCTTTGTCATTTGCAGTTTTAGTATCTCCATTTCTTTTTATAGTTTGTGAATATATTTTGATTGTTCTTCCAAACACCCTACAAATAGATGCCTCCATTTATTGATGACTATTCTATTTGGTTTGCCTTTAGCACCAAGAAAATTGTAAGCCTGTGTCTTGAGTGACATTACATTCGGTGCTTGGTTGGAAGGCTCATGAGATGTGACATATTATCCAACTTTGTCATGAAAGATTATAGTTTGATGTTTAGGGCTATATGTTTACTTGTTTTCAAATTATCTCAGAATTGTCTTCCAATTCTACTATTGTAGGATGAAGTAAAAGGGAACATTGACCAATGCCACCATTGCATCATTCTTTTTCTTCTTCTTTTTTTGTTGCCACCTATGTTATGAAACCTCTCACACCAGGGATAGGAGGAAGGATGTACACTCGTCACCTTGCAAACTTTGAGTTCTTTGCAATATTTCTCTCATCTTTTGATGATATGTTTTGACATTATTTCCAAATTTGTAATGCCTCATTAGGGAATGTTGCATTCATGTTGTCTAAGAGTTCACTATGATTGCAGCTTTTTTACGTATTAAAAAGGCTTCAGATTTTCAAAAGCCCTTTGCCCAACTTTGATGCTAGGATGATTCAACTTTAAATCTCAGGGAAAATGAAGCCTGTAAATATACTATAACAATCCAGTCATGGTAAATTGAGCTACAAGCAGGACCTTAAGTACAAAAGATACACAGAAAGTATCCAAGGACCAAGAACCACTAACCATAGTACTTGGGATGCCAACTAATAATACCTCATCCCATTGTATGCAACCATGCAATACTCCCATTGTTTTTCCTTAAATTGATAATTGGCTCTAATTTCCCACGAATCCATAACTTCATTTTAGACTAAGGACCCAGGAATTTGAGGTACACCCAAACAAACATTCGCATTCAAACCTGAACCCTATGAAGAAAAGGAGCTATGTGCATCCAACAGATAAGAATGGGCCCAATGTGTGCCATCCATTTTTTACCTCCCACCTACAAGCAATTATTAAAGTATGAGATGTGTTTTTGATGTAAAGGCATGTTATAAGAGCTGTGTGTATGTGGGTGACTCTTGGGGGGGGTGGGGGGGGGCGGGAGGGGGCTGGCAAAAATGATATAAGCCATTATGACATTCCATAGTTATATTATTGATTTCATTCCATGATTTTTTCCAAGAGTACCTTGTTTTGCCCTTTTAAAACCTTTAACCTTATTAGCCACTTTAGCTTGGCCCATGCAAAGTACTATATGTTTGTGGGTGTTGCATTGACGCTTGAGATGAGTATCCTTTAACACTAATTTTTACTTATACCATTGTTGGTTTGGTATGTCTATTTGAACACATCAGCTAGGTACATATGTATTCAAAGGTTCATTCAATTCATACATTGGATATAAATTTGAATATTTATATTTTCTTTGAATGCATATATTGGAAGTGGGTCCAAATATCAACCTGGATGTTTTGTTACGATCCCTGGTACAAGCATGAATGTCCTAGAACCTCATACCAGCTGGTGTTAGAGACATGCACTTGGTATCACTTATGTCTGAGAAACCTATATGAAATTTGAAGATATTTAACATGTTTCATGCGATAAGAATGACAATGCCATGTCTTCATGACTTATTCTCATGCAAAAAAACCAAGCTTCCTAAACCCTAAAGTCAGGCACTCTTGACTCTTCACTACAATTTTAGCTAAGCTGATGTAGTTTTAGGGTCCATGTCCATTGTGCATGAGCACTTTGTCCGGGAACATGTTTTCCATACATAGCAAAAGACCATGATATAACTAAACTCCATCAATCCATTTGTCAAAGGTCTTGGATGTCCCAAGGAAAGATTTGTATCTCATATATGCTTATCTTTTTAAGAAAAAACTAGAGTTCAGTAGCCTTGGGAAATGTTTTTTTTCCAACAATGCCATGATTCACTCGATGAATTGCTGGCTAATGCTTCAAATTGTGTTCCACTTAATAACACCCTTCACATCACACAAACAAGTCCTATTCACAAAATATTCCAACTTCCTTAGCCTAGTGAACTACTATCTCTACTAGAGGGTGGTTGTCAGATCATTGGCCTCCCTCTCCCCCGTGAACCAATGAAACATAGTTACAAATAGAAGTTCCAAGGAGCCAATGAAACAAGGCACCAGGTAGCCAAGAGGTCCTTGGAATTTCTGTTTGTAACTATCTTTGTCATTTCTTTTAGCCTCAATAATACCTCCCTCCATGAGCATGGTGCTTGTCGGGTGCTGGATTGGAAAATTACAATTAGGTTGGAAAAAAAATGAATTAACATAGATTTTGATGGATACATCAATGGACATATCCTGCGGAGCTTAGTTGATACTATGAGCAGTTGAGAGTAGCATGCCCTTGGAAACACAACCCTGCCCCCCGCCCCTTCCTTGTGGGCAGGGCAACGAGGCAGGACGTAGCATGGGTCAACTGAGCCGTAATACCACCTAGTGAACGATGTTCATGACAGATGAGGAGCTGTGGATGACAACCATTAAGTAGCGAAAAGGAAGAAACTTCCACAAGGAAGAGGAAATGTAGCTATAAATTGGTATCTCTTGGCTACAACGTACAATACTCTTTCACTAGCAACGAGCAGAAATCCACAACGTTTTGGGATCGGGTACATGATTGTGACAACACCTATCAGTTGGTCGGTGCATAATTACCTGCAAGAGCCTTGGAGATAAAGAGGGGGTCCATTAAGCTTGATGTAAGTGTAATATGGCACTATTGTTCTGCGGTTGAATGAATTTGAGTCTCTTTGGTGGCACATTGCAAAAATCTCCTGAGAGTTACAAGCTCAAGCATCCAAATGGTGCCCAATTTTTTTTCATGCACCAAACTTGTGAACGCATGCACAACAAAGCAACATCACAAATTTCAACACAGAAGCAACATAGATCCTAGTCTTTCATCTTGTTCTCAATTGACACAAATGTATTTATGCAAAGCTTTCCAAATTTGAACATCAGATGTAGAGAGTTCGGTGTTTCAGTTCACCTCTCTATATCTGTACTTGTCAACATATTATTTGAGTGGTTGTGTGCAGGTTTTGGGTCATGTGCATATACTGTTCAATGAAAATAAATGCGAAGTTAAATCCAAAGAGGAAGGAGGGGATGAAAATTTGCTTAAATATGGACCAAAAGGAAAAGCATCCTCCATTACTTATTGCATACTAAACCCTGCAGATACATGAGCTGGTAGATGAAGGGTAGTGAACATTGTGTGAGCTCAGTCAGATCCAGCTTTGATGCCAAGGGAAATTTCTCAAAGTTTCATCAATATATCTAAATAGTGAGAGCTTGCTTCAGGAGGAAACTGGTTGTGCAGGCAAGTTTAGTTGAAATTTTGTGTCAGAGGGAAGCCCAGCCTTGGAGGCAGCAGAAGCAGCCTTGAAGAAGTTATCAACTGCATCAGTGACATAAGCATGAGCTTTCTTCACCGTGTTGCACTCAGTAAGTGGAGGCAAGTGTCCCTTCAATGATGAGCCAAGCGTCACCAATTCTTCTTGGAACTCAGAGAGTGGAGAAGATTCATTCGTCTTCTGTGGCCGGAGTGATGAAGGAGCAGCTGGCAACTTCACTGGACATAATAAACCAACAGCAAAATTTGGGTTAAAGTGTGCAACAAGCATCACATTCACCAACAAAACACTGTTCAACGCTAGGAATTTCGTCCAAGAAAGATGAGGACCTGGCTAACACTTGTGCTACAAATTGCAGCACCGGATCCAGGGGAGATACTTAGCCTGATGAAAAAAAATCACATGTGCTTACATAGGCAATCCGCTCTTGGAGTATTGAGAGAGAGGACACCATCAAAGGTGCCGGCCCAAGCATCGCGTGCTGTCAAGAAGGGTCCCTGCAGGTTGAAGAGCTTCTTCACCGTAGCTGGGATTGACGAATGCTCGTACTGCGATGTCGGTGTTGGTCCATTCGGCTCATGCACAACTGCACCACACAACACGCTTGATGCTCATAACCGCGACATCCACCAGCTGCAATGTTACCCGAGTCCTGGACCAGCAGATATTACAGACACAATACCCACTCTAAAGAAATTCTCCTGCGCATAGCGAAGAGATTTAGCTAGGGGGAAAAATGTGGTAGAGTTTCGTGAATATAAGGTACCTGTGCCTTTTTCGATCCAAGGAGAGATTAAGAGAGCGGGTACTCGCACGCCCAGGCGCTTGAAATCGAACGAATAAGGCGGAGCGGACCCGACCAAACCATCGGGGCTGGGAACATCAGCCACAGGAGTCGGGACGTGATCATGAAACCCACCATGTTCGTCATAGGTGATGATGAGGAGGATCTCATTCCACTGAGGACTAGCCCTCAGCGCCTCGTAAACTTCTTTGATCAGCTTCTGCCCCTGCGCTACATCGTGCACGGGATGATCATCGTTAGCAGGCTCGTCGAGGATGTCGAAGTACCTGGGTTCGATCACAGTGTAGTTAGGCAACACCCCTCGCTTTGCATCTTCCAGGAAGCAAAGATCATAGGGATAGAACTTGTCCAGATACTTTAGCTGCCTGAGGTTGCGGTAGAACAAAGTGTTGGGGATCTGCTGGTAATAGATCCCGAATGTCAACCCAGCTTCGTGGACGACCTCAAAAATGGTCTTCTGCGGCAAGCCATCAGCCAGGAGCTTCGTATTGTTACTCATGAGCCCATGAGATGTCGCAGAATGGAGAAACAGCCTATTGGGTTGCGTGGAAGAAGGCACCGACGCAAACCAGCGATCGACGACTGCAAATTCTTGAACAAGAGCGGCATGCACTGGGATATGCTCAGGAGCAAAGCCACTCATGATCGTGCTCGATAACCCAGCTTGTTTGGACTCGGCATCGGCTGCAAATCCATTCATGGGAGGAGGATTTGCAGATGTATCGGTGTGGGATCCGAAGATCTGCAACACGATGTCTTGGTAAGAGTGCCCCGGATCGGCTGGATCCACATAAGGCGCTTGGTCCGAGACTCTCGCAACTCCCGCCGAGTCCGGGTTCGTGAGGGACAACGGATTGGATTCCGTGCCTGTGAGGCCATCAATCTCTGAATTCAACCTCTTCATGAACCCGAACATGTGATCAAACGACCTGTTTTCCATCACCAGCACTACCACGGTCTTGATCTGCCCGATGGCTGATCCACCATTGCTGGTGCTGTTTGCAGCGTTTGACAATGCAGTGGTACCACTGGCTGTTGTTGTTCCATCAGTAGTCGTGCGGGAGCTTCTGGGCGCCCACAAACCCCAGCAATTGGACGCGCTCATGATGAATACTACAACTGTTGAGAGCCTCGTAAACTGCGCAAACTTCTGACAGTTCAAACTTCAACAAGGGTCTGATCGGAAGCTTGTTCCCGGCGAGCTTCAAAATGCCTGCAAGCCAACAAACGAATATTGTATCTGGCTACTGCTGCTTTTATGCTCCCAAGGCTTATCAGCTTCTTCAGCAGAAGCAATCGTTTCCGGGATCAAAGCGGGATGCAAGCGAGGTCAAGAAATTGAGAATCAAAATGGGAAGCAAGTGTTTGAATTTTTTTTCTGACGAATCACATCTCCAAAAGCCAAATTGGACACTGTTGCGTACTCCTCACCCAGAATCTTCTGCTGCACATGGGCTTTTTATTGCATAGGGAAGGCACATCTAATATATTATTTACTGTCAATCCTTGTGCAGGACCAGCCAAACATTTGTGCTGAATTTGGCATCTACGCGACACTAGAAAAAGAAAATTGTTGCAAGATTCTTCTTAGATGCCTTTTTGTAAGCCACATTCTGAGAAGACAAACATGGAAGTCTCTATACTTAGACAATGGGTTCTTGGCAGGGTTTGTTAATCAATTTTGTGATGTTGCCACATTGGCGATCATCCATAAGCAGATTTAGTCATGTTTGGCTAGAGACCAACTATGAAAGTAGAAATTTATTAAAATCCTTTTACATCCTGGCTAGTTGCTTGAACAATGTGTAGAAACATGGTGAATTTTTTAGAAAACAATTATTGATTTTTGGCGATTTTTTTGAAAAAAAAGTCTAGTCAACATTTTGATTCCTGCTATGTTTTTTGCTAGCTTCACTCATTCAAATTACACAAACATTTGATAAAATGTTCCTTACTTTTGAGTAGTCTCCATGCTACATACATTATAAGCCTGCAGGAAAACTGGAGGCGGTCCCTCACACTTTTGCCTTGTGGGCCAGTCTTTCATAGAGGATGAGACTAAAACAGAATAAAAAGCTTGAACAGTAAATGGTAAGTATTCCCCCACAGACTCTAGAGCGAACGATGATGATCTGAAGTTGATGAATCTACGAGTGCATGTATATTGAGGCTAGCGAAGTCCAAGGTCAAAGGTGAAAGTCGGGCTACAAATCTAATAATTTACCAGTGTTCTAGTTGTAGCCACTGGCCACGAGCTGTTGACTCCATTTAGTTTTTCATGGTGATAGATTCTTGTCCTTCAAATTATGTGGTAGCTAACATCGTCAGCAAGGTTTTTTTTTCCAATTTTGTGATATTAGAAATTTGGCGAAGTATTCCAAATCTTGAAAAATTAGTCATATTTACACTAGAAAAACACGTTTCTCAAGGAAAGTCCCCATTTTACGTCCAAAAAAAAAGAAATTTCAGAAATGTCACTAATCCTGAGTGGCTGATCGATGCTTAGGCTAAAATTTTAAAATTTTATATCTCTGGTTTTACTATATGGCTTAGTTGTGGCGATTTGATTAATTTAGCCCATAAGAAAAGGTTTCTCCTCATTCTCACTGAAGCTCTTTTTCGCTGTTCACCTTGAGGTTCTTACCGTCAAATACTCTTTGAAATGCATGCAACCCGCACATAGAACATCGTGAGGTTTACCAAATAGTCTACAAAGTTCCAAATGACTATTCCAATCTAATTACTGCTAAGAATGTACGTAGATAACTACAACAAAGAACCAAGCTAAAAACCTGGAACCACGCAACACTCAGCATGCTAGGACTCGTGAACAGCTAGCTGCATTGACACACATATCATCAAAAACAGTAAAACTATAAATCCTAAATTCATATATATATATATATATATATAATTTAGCCAATTGTAAGCAGGGTTTCTTTTTTCAAGCCTATCTGCATTACACTACCTAATTATCTCTTATCCTTAAGAAAAAGGAACTCTAGAATATAAAGTGACAATCCTACGAAATGCTGCTTGGCTCTTCTCTCTAAAGTGCAGGTAGAATGGTGAAGGAGGTGCGTCCAAGGCACCCGATCTGCATCTTTGATATGAGCTGGATTGATACCCATAAGGTCGTCACATCTTTCTGTGTGTAGCGTAATTGGTTTGAAATATATTCGATAGAAAGGATAAGATAGGTTTGTGCACTCTTTGACAACGTTTGAGCTCAAATGTTGACCAACAGAGTAGTAAGTGGCGCGTGCCCCTGGGAAGCGGAGGAAAGTCGATATTGATTCCATTCGTACGAGAATCACACAATGCATGCCCTTGTGAAGAGGAGGAAATTGGATATCGATGGTTTTTTTGGAAATTTTCACCATTTTGGGATAAATATATTGAAAAAGAAGTATTCGGTCCCAAATTCTCTTTTTTTTAAAAGTGATCAAGAAACGAAAATTTAATTTCATAATTTGCCACAACTGTCTTCAACATGAAAGAGTCCTTAAGATTTCTACTTTCATATTTTGAATATCATAAAATTTGGCTAAATATACTTACGGATGATTTCCCCTTGAGTAACACCATGAAACTGGGGCGGGGGAGAAACACTGGGCTCACACCAGTCCAGTTTTTTTGAAAAATGTGTGATGCAGCCCCAGTCAGATTTCAACTTAATTGATGACACTTTTGTGCAGGGCCATGAAAATAGTAGCCGGCAGACAGAACTGTGGAGATAGGTTCCTCAAAAATTAAAATTGGGTGAAATTTGGTATGAATTTTTAATTTTTGCCAAATTCTGTAATTAGTGTCACCTTTTGGCAAATTTCCGCCATAGAAAAGACTGGCTCACACCGAATCTTTTGATTTCCCAAATTCACAAAATTTAAGTGTGTATTTTAGTATGGATATATTTTTTTGCACGTGCTGTCTACTTTTCTTTTGGTGTATTTGTCAACTTGTAATCATTCAACAAGCTAACTTTTGGACGCACGAGGGTTCTATTTGCAAACAAACTCTTGTCCAGACTCTAGAATGCTGAAGGCTATGAAACTTCTTTCAGACCAAATTTTTACAGTGTGCCATGAACCTACATTTTGGCAGAAATTTAGATGTATAATGGACGAGTGTTGGGCGGTTATCAGAATCTGAAGCAAACCCCTTCTGGGTAGCAGGGCGGTTCTTAGGATTGATTGTCACTGGTCTAAACCCTCAAATTTCCAGTTTTGACATATAATCATGCTCGTCAAACAATCAAATACCCAGTTCTGAAATTAACCATTGTCCTCAAGTTTCTTGGAAAAGTCACCGAACAGCCCAGAAAATCACCAGCTATCTTACAGTTATTTTTTGTAAACCTCACCATTCTTTGAGGCTTTTGAAACAACCAGAACACATCGTTCTCTGATTCTGCTTTTTTATCAACTACCCAGAAGTGATAGTTATCTGATTCTGATTGTTTTTCAAATACCCGAAACCATCAGTTATCAAAAAAATCAAGGAACCGCCCCACACTGTAAAGGACATTGGCACCAGTTACATTCTTTTAGCAGCAGCATGTTCACCTGGTTGAGTCTTTGCCACTAGTTGCTGATCATTACAAATCATGTCAGATGAATTCCTGGTTCTTATTCCAGTGTGGATACTCTAGGTTGCCAAAATTGCAATTTGATCCAGTACAGATCCCATCCGGTGCTTTGAAAAAATTATCATAATAGGTGAACATATTCATTTGTCAAAGTTTTGGGTTAGCTTATTAAGTGGGCCCACTAAATATGAGCCTTCTTAATGGACCCGTGAAATTTGGTGTTGAGAAAGTGGGACTTGTGTTAGTGCAAAGTCTATAGAAAATATTTACTAATTTCCAAAAGTTCAACTTTAAAGATTTTTGGAGGATAGTTCTAGCATTGGGATATTCTCGTGAAGTTGTAGCAAGTTGTTGGAAACGTGTTCACAAAGTATATAAAAAATATTTACTAATTTCCAAAAGTTCAACTTTAAAGATTTTTGGAGGATAGTTCTAGCATTGGGATATTCTAGTGAAGTAGAAACTTGTTGGAAACTTGTCCAATGACTTTTTCCTTCCTTGGAGTCAGAAGTAGTTTGGAAACCCTCCCTTGAAGTAGATCTCCTTTGATCCCACAATTTGCATAAAATTCATTGCCCTTAAAGTATCTCCAATGGTGAATTGTAAAATGGCACCATAATGTTAAAGTAGAGAGGTGTTTGAGGGTCTAGATATTCTACCAGTTAGGGGGGATCTAGTTAGACCCTAATAGTGCATCATTAATTATCTCGGCAAAATTTGATAAGAATCAAATGCAAAGGATGTGAGGTTTTTTGTGTGAACTCGCATGCAAACTTTGCACACCTTGCATACACAAGGAGCTTTTTGTTGCATGCAAACTTTGCACACCTTGCATACACAAAGAGCTTTTTGTTGCATGCAAACTTTGCACACCTTGCATACACAAAGAGCTTTTTGTTGCATGCAAACTTTGCACAACTTACATACACAAAGAGCTTTCTATTGCATCCAAACTTGCATAGAGAGCTTTTTGACATGGCGCAAGCAACATGGAAACAACAATCATTCTTGCACCTACAACATTACATTGAAGATGAAGATTGTGAAAAATTATTTCTAGCTAGCACAATGTATCAACTTGCAAATGACACATAACCTGCAACAACACATGGTGGTTCTAGGCTAGGGCAATTGAAAAGTTTGCTGAGAGATTGGTAGCAAGGTCATGAAAGGAGTTTCATGATTTACTTTGCACTTTCACCTATGTATGGTGAGAGTTTATTTAGGTGTCAATACAAGACGAATTGTACATTTTTTTAAGAATAATGCATTGTGTTTGTGAGTATGATGATTTTGGTGTGTAGTGATTTGAATGTACAAGAAAACTTGGATTGTCTATAATCCAAAAATGTATATTGTTTTTCGACAACTTGCATAAGGAACATGTGCTAATTTTATGGATGGTTATTGCAAACTCAGTGAAAGTACGACAAGTGAATGCTTCAAACGATTTGTGCATGCCATTGTTGCATTTTTTCAACTAGTGTATTTGAGATAACTAATTCAAGTTGATGTTGAACAACATTAAAGATCAATGCAAAATGAGGACTTCCAGGAATGTTTGTGAACTTGGACTATATGCATTATGAATGGAGTAACTACCCTATCAATTGGCAATGAAAATTCCAAGATAAGGATGGAAATAAATCCATCCTACTTGAAGCAATCATGGACCAATCTTTCTAAATTTGGCACACTTTCTTTGGCCTCCATAGTGGAAATAATGACATTAATGTTCTAGACTAATCACTACTAATTCGTAATTTGTTGGCATGAGCCAACAATGATTTCAATTTTATTGTGAATGGAAGAACATATCCCCATCACTATCTTTTAACAAATGGAATTTATCCATAGTGATCTTGTTTTGTGTACACCATACATGAGCCAAGAGATGAAAAAATACAACATTTTGCAAAAATACAAGAAGGTGTGAAGAAGGATGTTGAGAGATGTTTCGAGGTTTTACAAGCTCACTTTGCAATCATCCAAAATCCTTGTAGATTATGGCAAATGCATACAATCTATGAAGTGATGGTTATTTGTGTGATTCTCTATAATATGATAATTGAAGATGAAAAAGACAAACATTTGAAGCCTTTGTTTCAACAAGCATATTTTAGGTAATTGAAGTAAGGATTAACATTTGATTCACTCATGTGAAGCACTCAAGAAATTGAAAATTCATAAATGCACTTCAATTTAAAATCAAACCTTATGGAACATTTGTGGGCCATGAAAGGCTTCAACTTGATTGAAATAAAAATCTCCATTGAGATTAAAGGCTTTGGTATCAAAACTATTATTGATCTTACCTTCTTCATTTTTCTTTTCAAACACATATTTAATTAATTTCGGACTTTGCCCAACTTAGTGGATGGTATGAACTCCACCTAGTGGCCACTAGATTTAAGAAATGTAACCTTACATTCAAGTAAAAAAAACAATCTTGCATCCATGTATACATTGAATCTCAAAAGAATTCATACCGATTTTTTTCTACAACATTTTCAATCATTTTTTTTTATACATTAAGGGACACAAAGCGAATAACAAATATAATATGTTAGTTTCAAAATGAATATATTCATATGATGAAAAGAGTATTTTACCTAGTGCCCACCCAGTGAAAATTATAGGTTATTCATTATCAAGGTTGAAAATCAAATTTTACTCCTGTTCATAATTAAAAATTTTAATTATATTTACTAAATTAAAAAACTAGGCACAACATGTGCTAATTGATCAATCGCAATAATGTCTATAGATCCAAAGTTGTTATTCATACCATGACAAAGAAAAGTAAACACCCGATGGCCACCAAGGATTAGGGTTAAGGTCCCCAAAAAATATATCAATAGTTAGTATTTAAGAATATACACACATATTTTTTTGCAATAAACAAAATTTTTAATATCACGTTAATGCCACACATTATTTTTGATGATCAAAACATTGTTTTATACTATGCCACATCTAACACAAAGAACCCAAAAATACAAAAACTCATAATAAATTTGGGGTCAATGTCATGAAATGAAAAAATAGATGTTTAATGGCCATTAGGGATTAAGGTTCAAGTGCAATAACAAAGATCATTAATCATGACTGTGAAGAACATTGTACACGAATTATCTATGAGGAACAAAATTATGCTTCATCAAACACAAAAACACAACAATCTATTATCCCACTTCTAGATGATACATCAAATAAAAATAATAAAAATGTATTAATAATGTAACCAATAATCACAAAAAGAAACTCAATAGATTGATATTAATTAATATCACAAAGAAATACTAATTATGGATACTCAAAAATAATTACGAATAATTTGATGTATTATAATTAAATTCATTAAATAACACAAACATATTTTACAAATTACTGGATGCATTAGTAGCCTCCAAATTCACTTTCGCTCAAAATAAACAACTATTATGAATAGTAATTTGACTTTTGTTCATCGTATTTTTTCATGAAGGAAAAGAAAAAAGAATAGTTATAATCTTGAGCCATATTTGTTCTAGATCTATCAAATTACATTTCTACTTGCCATTTCAAAAAAATTCATACAAATGTCATTCATCCGAATTTGGCCCTTTTTTCACTGGGACCCACCATTGCACCTTCACCATTTTGAAAAATTCATTTTGATCATCCTTGACAACACCACTCTATGTTATTCCCAACCAAACAAGGACAAGGAGAAGACCATGAGGCCTCATGAAAATAAAATCTCCATTGTTGAAATCTCTACACAAGGTGCATGCAGGAACCAACTTTAAGTTCTTGGGCCCATAATAAGGATGAATGACTGAATCTTTTGGTACAATCAACATTGTGGATGGCAGCTCAACTTTTGCATAATTAAACTTCCAATTGCTAGAAGGCTAAAAACCCTCCAAAAGAATGCACCTTTCAACAAGCAAAAGGTTTTGACAAATGTAATAAAATATCTTCCTAGCAATCCACATTCAGACTTATTTTCATCGCATAAGTTGCATTTTGTTCAATGCCTTGTTTCCAAAATTCCATGTATTTAAATAATCCAACATCGATAAACTTATCCTTTTCCATTGACCTCAATGCATCATGGCTCCAAATTGGGCAATATGGAACAGGGCTAGGAACCTTGTAGGCAACTTTGGAGATCCATCCACATTGGCTTTCCATAATTGGATTAGAGGTCCTTATGTGGGACTCCAAATGCTATCAATTGGTGAAACTTTGTACTATATCACAAACCAACCAAATGAATCCACAAAAAGATCAATAAAAAATGCATATTAATATGCCCTACCAAAGTTTCCAAACCATCTTTTAAACAACTAAAGACCTAGGTTTTAAAATATAGAATTTCTTGAATCAACTTCAAAATGAAAGGTCTTTCCTACAAGACCATGAAAGCCTTCATCAAATCTGCCAAAATATAATTATTCTATTTTCTCAACTTTTTGGACAAATATCCAAAGCATCCATCAATATCTCATGTGTATGAATAACCGCAGGGAATCCCAATTTAACTTCCTCAAACACTTCCATAGTCGTCAACAACAAAACAAATACCAACATCTACCTATTTTTATTGTCCTTCACATAATTATCCATTTGAAGCAAGAATTTTTTTGGCAATGGTTTAGGGCCCACACTTTGACTTAATGTCTTTAATTTAGTTAGAGAACAAAATTTTCCTTACAAAAGACATGCAAAGAATGTGTTTAGGGGAGGGTATTCAAACAACATTTTGGATTCACAAGCTAGAGCTTTCTCCAAAGTTTGAAGAAACCACAACAATGACCCAATTATAAAATTAGGATCATTAGGCCACATCTCATTGGAAAATTGTGGACGTCTTTCATCAACATGACCATGGGCTATCATACCCATCAACATAATGGGTAATTGTCCAAGCCCACAAATCATTTTGTTTGCCACTCATAACCTTGGGAGTGTAATTTACGCATGATCCATTTTGTCATGGATAACATAAAGGAATTCATCTTTGGACCACACAGATTTGGACCTCCAAGTATGGTACAAACTTCTACACGATTCTTGATGAAAGAGGTGTTTTCTCAACTTTAGTTCATATTTTATCACATCAATGATGATATTTACCAATTTTGATATTAAATCCTTTAGTGATTCACACATAGTACATTTTGCAAAAACAAAACCTTTCTTTCTTACATCAACATTGAGATGGTGTCTCTTCCTCAACTTGTTCATCACAAATTATGAAATACCTCCAATGCTTGACTCCTTGTTGATATGTAAAAATGTAACTTGAAAAAGTGATCAAATTATAAAACGCATCACAATTTTAGATGTTGAGAACTAAACTCGAAGAAATACATCATACTTGCATGCTCCTCTAATTTGTATACACTATCATTTACTTCATCACTTCGTTCTTGACGACTCCTCCACGTATCAGATAACAGTTCTTGAACATCTTATCTACCACTTCTGATTCCTTTCAATTGATGTGGCATTGTGTCAACACTAAAATCAATAAGTGATTGAACATTTGATTCTACCTGCTTGGATTTTGAAATTTATGTGAGTCTTTGTTTCCATGAGGCAAAAATCTACATCCTTGCTTGGAATTTATTTTGTATAACATGTATGTCAATCTAGACAATCTAATGATCTTATACCATGTCATTTCATAGATGTTTATTTCTTGAATTGTGATAAATTTTCATTGTTTCATGTTTGCTCTCACACGTAACCTTCTTGGAATATCCATGCCATATGTTTTGCACTCTTCAAAGGACAGACCCCAAAACACTTCTTTCAATGTTGTTTTCTCACGAGAAAAATGTTAACAACAATTCCATGTGCAACATAATGCAAAACTCACATTTTGAATAGACTCATGGGATAGCAATTTATTAATCCTTAACATTAATCGATCAAAATGTCTAACACTTTGCTTCCTTTTTTTAAAAGTATATTGCTTATTCCTTACAGCAATTTCTCCCTCCTCATTAATAGTTAGAATGTTGTTTTTATCATAAGATACAAAAAGTTATTTTAGGGAGTACCTATCCATAATGGTTTGTGCCAATGGCCACTTCCTAATTGTTATAACTGCAATATCATTCGGGCAATACAAAACATTCACTTCGACATGATTTTCACCAAGCTGATTATCAAGAATTGCCTCCTTTGGGTCACAAGTTATTACAGCCACTTGCAATGAACAACCCAATATCATCCACAAGCTCACATTCCACACCTCACCAAACACACCTACCTTTTAACATGATGTGAAAGTTCCTTCCTTCATTTTCATTATCACCTCGTTCATGCTTTTCTTCACCATTTCCTTTCTCATTCCACCTTTCACTCATAAAATCAAAACTTCTTTTCACAATGCCATCACTATTGGAATCATCAGAAATATTACAATAATATCCATTTAATTCGTTTTGAGGAATACTATTCATCGTATTGTTAATTTCTTGTCAACGTTAAATCCCTTAAATTATAAGGATGAGGAGAGAGTGTGATCTCTAAAAAACACTATTTTTTTTTGCAAATTACTAAAACCTTCCTCTTGAATGTCTTCTTTCGATAGAAATACAAATTTTTCCTTCAACATGGAAACATCCCTTGCATGCCAAAAATAATCATTTCCCACCAAAGTACCTCAATCATACAATTGGACTTGGGCAAAAAAATCTTCATTCCTGAAATTCCTTAACCACGGATATGATGGTGATAACTATACAATTTTCCACTCCACTAGCACCATATATTGGGACTAGCGATGGATCTTTGCACTATCCTACTCTAATTTGAACCTTCTAATCATCATTCGAATCCTAGATAGAAATTGTGTCACCAACATGCATATTTTCGGTCATGTCTTCACCATTCCTAAATATAATTTACCTACCAAACACCCAACATTCATAGAATTTATGGATGAATATTAACTACATTAGAACGCAAAATTGAACAGAAGATGATGAACCCCTCAACTAACCACCAATTCCATTAAGAAGGGATTTTTTTTCTATTTAATCAAATTGCATGTCCACCATTTACTAAAAAAATTTAAGAATATTACATTAAAAAGACTGCATTTCACCTAACAATTTATGAAGAAATTTCTAAAATACTATATTAAGATACACTAGATTTCACACAATTACTTCAACATAAAAAATGTATTCTAGATCATAACATAGGGGCCATGTAGTAAATGCCATTTTTATAGAGCCAGAAAGAATGCATGACGACTATTAGGAATTTTTAGATTTCCAATTAAAAGGAATTATAGAAATTGTTTAGTGGCTTCCAAGCATTTCCTATGTTTATCCTCAATCAGGTATCAAAAAAACTCCTAGCAGTTGCTAGCCATTTTCTAGAATTCCTTCTTTTCTTTTTCCAAAAAGAACTTAGCAACTACCAAATGTTTTCTATGATTTTTGATCCAAAAAATGCATGGTGGCCACCAAGCATTTTTTACGATTTCCAACCTAAAAAACACTTGGCAACCATTAAACATTTTCTACAATTTTTGATTGAAAAAAAAGCCTAGCGGCCTCAAGGTGTTTTCTAAAATTACTAATTCAAAAAATGCCTAGCAATCATTGAAAGTTTCCTAGCATTTTTTATCCATAAATCGCTTGGAGGCCATTAGGCATTTTCTAACATTTCCGAGCCAAAAATGCCTAGTGGCTATTAGGTGTTTTCTAGCATTTCTAAACTAAAAAATGTTTAGCAGCTGTTAGACATTTTCATGGACTTCAAATCTAAAGAAATCCTAGCGGCCACTTAACATTTTCTTTGATTTTGGATCCAGGAAATGCTTAACAATTGGTATTTCTTCATCATACTAATTGATGTAATAGAACCATTTGAAAGCTACAAAGTATCCTACAATAATTTGGTTCAACGACTTTGTACAAATTACAACTACAGTTTTACAACAATTACGTTGTTGTTAGTATAACCCAAGTTGGAATAAACTAATGTCAATAGTTTTCCTTGTGGTGAAGGAACTTTTTGTTGTGTTCGATTCCAAGTTGTGGGAATACCTTCCAAGGGATAAAAATGACAAATTTTTTAAAAGATCCCTTGTTATTTCTTTTTTTTGGCTTTTGGTGGTTTATAGCTAAATCGATGTCTGAATTATGATGAAAAAATAGCAAGATTCTTCAAGGCAAGCTAAGGATCCATCAAAATTGTGTAGAATAATTTGATTAAAATATGCGAGTGTGATAGCTCTAAAACAAGAAGGATTTGATATGATAAAAGTGGTGAATCTATGTAATCATTATGATGTTAATAGAAAATTGTGTAGTACTCACCTTTTTTTTTATGATAGCTCCGTCCTTTTCTTAAAATTGGAATTAAATAAAAGCAATATTCTTCAATTGAAAGACGTTCTCAAACCTCATTAATGCAACACATTTCTGAACATGCAAACCTATGTTTTAAAAGCCTCCCTACTAACCTAAAGGAAAGGATGACAAATGGACTATTTGTTGGAAGAATTATTTTAAAGAACATCATATGTATGAAATGGTAATTGCAAAATGAAAAGAAATGTGATTTTTTTGGGTTGAAATAGTCAAAACTTTATTTCCATGAAGAAAAATGTTGAATTCAATAGCAATTTTCAAATAAACAGTAATTGAACACATCGTTGTAAACTGTTCTATAATGTGGAATGCATTAAACTATCCATGGAAGGAAACTTGTGATCACAAAATTGATGTGAGGATTTGAGAAAGTGAAAGAACAATGGGTAGGAATGGTGAGAGAATTGTACCCAACAACATTCAACAGAGTTCTTTTAGTTGCAAAATTACATTGTGAAGTTCCTCTTTTCGAAGCCTTACCATACATAAGGCATTAGTTTTGAACAAGGGCTAAACAACTAACTGCACGCTTAGACTAAAAAAACTTCCTAAAAGACAGTTCGATCACATTTTGTCTTCTCAATTCTCCAACCCTTGATCCCCTTTGAACCTTTAGCTCCTTAGAATTCCATATTCTTCCCCCAAACCCTAACTTCACTTCATTCATACACTAATAAAGCTTATTGATGGAAAGTTTGATCACATTCTATCTTCTTAATTCTCCTACCTTCAATCCCCTTCGAACTTCTAACTCCTTGGCATTCCAAATTTTTCCCCCAAACCCTAACTTCACTTCACTTCTACACTAAGATGGAGAGCTCAATCACGCTTTATTTTGTCTCAAGAAAAAAACTAAGACTTACACTCTGACCCAAAGTTGTTAGCTTCTTAAACTTCCCCATTGTAAGAATGGCACATGAGACTTATGTTTAATGGATCTCTTACCCTAAATGATTTGTTACAATGAATGTTAAAAGTGGAATCTCCACTTTGTGATTATTGATGGATGAAATCGTTTTGAGGTTTTGATACTAGATTGGATGTAAATTATGCCACATGGTTGGTTCTTGGTTTTCTATTTTGGTTAATTGTCAAATCTTTACAAGATACTACTATCGTTGGTATACCAACTTTTATTGTTTTTGTTTAGAGGTTTATGGTTTATCGTGTAAAGTTTTAAATGTATGTTACAACATTTAAGGTTTATGATGTAGGGCACTAGATTTGTGGTGTATCATCTAGGGTTAGAAAATGTGTGTTTCAAAGGTAAATTTGGGTATTTTTTGACATTGTATGGGATAAGGTAGTTGTGTTATTTCGTTTAAAGTTTAGGGTGTAAGGCATAATATTCAATCGTGTGGGATATATGTTAACATAACATAGGATTTTACATTCAAACATACAGGGTTTTGAATGTACAACATAATAACGGTCTCTAATGTTATTTTGGTGTTGAAAAAACTTAAAGGTTGATGGTTTAGGGTTTAGTGTTCACAATTTAAGGTTTAAGGTCTACAATCCAATGTATAATTTCAATTATACATGTAATTAACATTAACATTAAACCTAAAACCTAAAACCTAAACATAAACATTAACCCTTAAAACTTAAACCTAGCCCTAAAACCTAAACCCTAAACCTTAAACTTAATTCCAAAACCACAAACCATAAACCATAAACCATAAACCCTAAAATCTAACACACTATAAATAATTTACATTAAATATTAGATAGCATTACACCTTAAACTTAATATAAACTTATTGTAACATTTTTAAAAAAAAAAAAATGCATTACGCATGTCTTATAGAATTTGACACTAAAATGGGATAAAAAATAGGACAATTAGGAAAACAGATTCATATTGTTCACCACTTATTTTTGTTCCAATAAAAACTTATTAAGGGCAAAATTTGCAACAACAAAAAGATTTAGATTTTTAGTAATTATTTTTGAGTGATAAATGGGTATTTAGTTCTATGAATTTACTTTAAACATACCTCTCAATTAATTAATGATTATTGAATACTTCATAACAAGTTTTTTTTTAATATATATTTATGTGCAATTTACATAGTAAAACATCAATAGTTAGTTATTATGTAATCATCAAATATCTTACTAAATTGTCCATGTTTATGAACTCAAAATCAATACTAAATTAAAAATAAGATGTTATTTAATTTATCATTCAAGGATACATTAATCCTTGATAAATAACTGAAAGGTAATAAAATATTTATTAAGTGGTTCATATTTGAGATATTTATTTAATGTTTCTACAATTTAATGTATAGAGCTTAGATTTAGGGTTTATGGTTTAAAAATGAACTATAGGGTTTACTGTCAAAAGTTGATTTATAGGGTTGAATAAATAGTTACATAAATTTTTTCCATTACTGTGGTAATATTCTATGTTGGATTTTGCTTAGAAATCATTATTATACTTATATGTCCTAATTTCCCTTGAATGTGGATAATATTTTCCCATAGAAAAAAAACCATCCAACTTGTAGATGTCTTCCTTACTAAACATCCACCATCTTTCTCAATAGAAAATTGACCTGACCAAAAACATCATGTTGATGTTTCTTTTTATCCATCATTAGACAAAATATAGACCATCCAAATTTTGGATGAAATTCAAGGTTGAACAATTAGTTAGGGTTTCATCTCCATCTCCATTCTTCCCTTTTCATTTCTCTCTCTTACGCTCTCTCTCTCTCTCTTGTGATCTTTCTCAAAAGCTTTCTTTCTCATGTCTTTCCTTCTTGTGATCTCTCTCAAAAGCTCTCTTATGCGCTTTTTGTTTCTTATGATATCTTTCAAAAGCTTTTTTTTTCATGGTATTTCATTTTTGCAATCTCTCTTAAAAGCTCTCTTTCTTATTCCATCTATCTCAACACCTTTAAAACAAGACATAAAAAATTGAAAATAATAGTCTTTTTTCCATTTTGTAGACTCCACGAAACAAGATTCAACATAATTCAAAACATAAGACATCTATAGCATTGTATAAAAAACATTTTAGAATCCAATTTTCAAATTTCTCCCAATTTCATTTGATTATACAATTGTATAGACCAATTGCATCATTTTTGCTATTTATAACTTGTGTGTTTATCTCAATTTGTATCAGCATGTAAAGCACATTCATTAGAAGAAATCTTGTCCTTTGCAACAAATCAATCAATGACTAAATGCCCTAATGATTAGTAATTAACTATAGTAATAGGATATTATTTCAAATCCTATGTGTAAAAAGTTGTAGTCATATATTAATGGTGCATTTGACTAGTAGATGATGAAGTGGTAGCAGGAAAGATGATGTTATTTTTTCACTACAAGTTTTCATCCATATGGCATACACGATTGATGACAAAATGACGTGGATGTCCAAAATATCATATGAAAATGTAACTAGGATAAAATCATTTTAAATATAATTTAAAAATGACTATCAATATATGTTCACACATAACGAATTATGACATGTAGGGAACTAATTTCAATTAATATTATACATATAAGTATTATAAAAACTTTAATTATATTTTTCTTGAATATACTTGATTCATGATACATGATACATTACACATTGAAATAAATTTTGTTAATAAAAATAGATTACTAAAAATAATTTTTATTATAATTTTAAAATCAAATAGAAATGTATGATGTGGTAAATATATAATTTATTTTTACATTAAAAATTTTAAATCAACTTAATATGATATATATATATATATATATATATATTATAATTGACTTGTGATACATTTATAAATATTTTATGTGGATAAATTTCATGGACTCATATGTCTAAATTAAAAGTTATTGATAAAATTATAATATATTGGGAAAAAAAATTATAATATAAATTCATAAATCAAATGAAGATTTAAGATATGAAAGATATATTTTATTTATTTTTGTACTACCCACAAAAAAATTTCCATTTACAAATCATATGTTTGAATTTTTTTTCCAAAAAATGATCATTCAAATATTATTTGGTAAGAGAATTCAATTTTGTTTTTTTGAAATAATTCACATTTTTACATATATATAAATAATAATTTGTGTACATTATTGAATGAACTTTATGAATAAGTTTTTATTTTTTTCACTTGGACAATTTATTAATGAAATATGAATCATTAGATTTAAAGTCATGTGTAATATTTAAATGAAGTATGGTAGAAGATTGTTTACACAACAAGTGGGGTAATTTGGTGGTTTAGGATTTCAGTTCCATCCTTGCGATCCAAGGATCAAATTTCACAAATGATATTATTGTGGTCAACAATGGAATATTAACCAAATATTTTACACATAATTAGAATACCTAGGTTAGGTGCCTACCTCGGAAAATTAGGTGGTTTACCTAGCCATTTAAATTAGTTTTAAACCTAGCTTAGGTGGTAACACATGTCAATAATTGATAGGATGAAAAATGATGGAAACAAAAATATTTATTATTATTTATATTATAATAATATCAATTATTATAATTTAAATAATAATAAAAAATTACACAGTGATTAAAGTATGACTTATGATTTCACATATGTCCTTTATGATTAAAATACCAGTCATAAACTTAGTCATATATTTGAAAATTTCTTCTAATGATTCTTCCATTTATGCTTCTATGAAGGACTGTTAGGCTATTTGAATGTCCTTGTGATTGCTTATCGTTGTACTTCTATTTATGCATCATATTTATGTGTATTATGTGTGTGTGCATGTTTGTTCATGTTTATTAAAGTCTTCAATCTGTGTCTACAATTCCTTATGTCCTTATATTTCCTCTTATATTTCATTATTATACACATTTTTATCACAGATCTTTAGTACATCTGTCAAGCAATGTCAAAAGTGTTACTATTTGTCAAAGTCCATCAATTGGTGTGAATGGTTTTGAATGTTATCCATCTCCAATATTCTTCTATTTGTGCCAATATAAAACTCGATTTCTATAATCTAATCATGTACTTTATGTCTTAGTTTCTCCATTAGTTTGTATACTATTATGAAAAGTGCAACATTCAACAATGAATGTATGGATTCATCCATAGCAATCATAGTTGTAAATAAATTTATACAGATGATTAGATGTTAATTTTGCGTAATATTTTCACATTTTTCTTCATTATTTTTTTCACAATAACAATACATCATATTTCTATAATTGGATTTCTATGAAGGAGATCCAAACTATCTCACAAACAACAAAGAAAAAAAACTAGGAAGACAACTTTGGCAAAATGGCGACATAAGCACTATAAGTTTTCCAACACATTTCAAGTTGTTTCTTGAAAAGATGCACAGAAAAATGCCTAACGATCATTAAGTGTTTTTTTAGAAGATGCACTAAGAAATGTTTGGCAATTGCTAAATGTTTTTCAAGAAGATGCACTAAAAAACACCTGGCAACCACCAAACGTTTCTTAAGATGATACATTGAGAAACACTTGCTAGTTGTTAGGAGTTTTTCACAAAGATGTACTTGAAAACACCTAGCAGTCGCCAAGTGTTTCTCCAAAAGATGCACTAGAAAATGCCTGGCCACCACCAAGCATTTCTCAAGAAGATGCACTAAAAAATGCCTAGTGGTCTCTAGGCATTTTTCCAAAAGATGGACTAAAAAATGCCTAGTGGTTGTTAGGCATTTCTCTAAAAGATGCACATGAAAACGTTTAACGGTTTCTCAAGAGGATGGATTAAGAAGTGCATGGTGGTCACCAAACGTTTCTTGAAAAGATGCACACAAAAATGCATGGAGACCACCAAACGTTTCTCTTGAAGATGCACTTAAAAATGTTTGGTTATTGCCAGGCATTTCTCAAGATCATGAAATGAGAAATGTTTGGAAGTTACTAAATGCTTCTCAAGATGATGCATTAAGAAACGCCTAGTGCCTGCTTAGTGTTTCTTAAGATCATGAAGTGAAAACTACCTAAAGGCTGCTAAATGCTTCTAAGGATGATGCGTTAAAAAATGCCTAATGGCCCCCAAGCATTTCTAAAGAAGATGTATTGAGAAACACCTAGGGGTTACTAGGTGTTTTTCAAGAAGATGCATTGAAAAACACTCGGCGGCTACTAGACATGTTTCAAAATGATGTAGTAAAAACCACCTAGCGGCCATTGGGCATTTCCTTGTTTAAACAGATGATGGACAAAGTTGATTAGGTATGGTGCACCATTGATGAAAAAGGTTGTTGACAAGTACTTTGGCGTGCATGATATGTATCTAAAAGTTGAATTTGGAATATGGTCCTTCATTTCAAAAATAATTGCTTGGGCAATAAGGTTGCTGAACCAGCCTGATACATTCATTGAATTCCATTTGATCAAGAATGGAAACTAGGACTTATTGAAGAAGATGCCCATCCACGATCTAAAGGTATGGGCTCATGACTTACACATGGTCGTTGTCATTCTAGAGGACCCACGGAAAAAACAATTATTGGGTTTCGTCTACTCAATAAACCAAATTAGGATGAGTTTGCCCTGATGTTACTCAAGGTTTTTTTGTGAAAAACATGAAAAACAAAACATTGCACGACATAATCATTAAATGGAATGAGTTTGTTGAGCTCCTCAAAATTGAACTGGATGAATCGCAAAAGGAATTTCAAAGGGGTTCAAACCACACAGTCACAAACTTGAAAGTATTTAGTGGTCATCACCCAATAAAAAAACAAAAAAGGAGAAAACAAAAGTTGAGAAGAAAGAGAGGATTCTAAAAAAATTAGTTGTTGGGAAAGAAGATAAAAGATTCAAAGTGTCGACTTGTCGACAACACCTTGGGCAATGAGTTTCTGGGTTGCTTTCCATTTGGAAATGAACCTCTTCTAGGTGTTTCCATTGATGTTCATTGTTTCAAGAGAGCACCTCCCAACATTGTATATCATCCATTCTTAGATATCCACAAGGATGAGATTTTTTTAAAAATCACACAATATAATATGTTTGACACCAAAGTGCCCATTTTTGCAATCCTTAAGGACCCGCATAATGTCAACCATATCACTCCTCATAAGTTGAAGAAGTGGGAGGATATTTAGGACAATCAGTTTCTGATTATTGGCGGGTAACACACAATTATTGTTGTAAAGGTGCGTCTAATTCCATCCCTAATTCCTTGTATTTCTTGTTTCATGGTGTGTAATGAAAATTCCAAAATAATAACTTGAAAGCAAAATTTCATTTTTTGATTTAAGAGGAACATGTACACAACCCCAATACAAAGCCCTAAGTTCGAAAGATCTATAGCAAGTTCCAAATTATTGTAATATGGGACACAAACTTCGCGAAAATTTACAAGCTCTCCAAAATATTAAACAATAAAGATTGTGACCTTAGCACAAAGCTTTCATACAAGGAAAATCTTGCACATGCACGAAGGATATGGGACACATACCAAAGGCCTAGTTTGAATTTTGATGCATCTCTTCAACATACTGAAAAATACAAGGTATCAAAACTAGACAATTAATTTCCATACAAAGTTATGTTATTGTATTTTGTCAATCATATCTTAAAGCTTTGTTATGGTTATGAAATGTGTTGCAAAAATTTGAAGAAATAGTCAAGCCTATTTTGAATGTTGAATCAACAAAGGAGTGCATGAATATCCTTCTATTGATAGATGCAATCTTCCAATTGTGGTAGAATGTCCTCTTTGAATGGGAAAAGTGCAACATCCTTGATGGATCTAGAGACGTGTAGCACGTATGCCAAAATTGATTGGAAAATTTGCTTTTGGTTACTTGATGAACCTCAAGGAAAAACAATTTGAAAAGCCAGTTAGGGGGCTCCTTTCAAAAGCAATAACACTCAAAAAACATCCAACAAAAGGAGGGAGGCTTAACCTAAAATCCATGTACAAGTTCACAAGGTTACTTAAATAGAAGGTTATGATCCAAAATGAAATTATCATTCATTTTGGACACCTAAAGCCAACCACCAATAATTAGAAGCCATATTCGAACAACAAATGGCATGCATTGAAGGACAAGCACAAGCTTAACAAGATGTTTTCAAGTTTGGATTCGAAGCTAAATGATGATTTCTACTCAAAAAAAGTTGAGGCTCAACCCCTCAGACGAGGCTCCACCTACAAGATTTAAGTAGGTTCTGGAGAAATGGATCCAAAGTGGAAGTTCGAAGAACAATGTAGCAAAGGCAATTCTCTTGGACATTCATTACAAGTATGATAGAGTTGAGAACATGGAAGGTCTATTGGATGTTATCGACAAGGAATCTTGTGCATCATTTTTGATGGACAACACAATAAGGACCATTGTTGTCATTTATACAACTCACAACACCAAAAACATTCTAATAGTTTGGAAGAACCCTGATTAGGGATCCTTTCTCTTAAGGTTCTTGAACACAAGGGCCATATTCAAAGTTGCCTACATTTGTGACTGTGAGTCCTTCAAGAACCCATTGACTATTGTTTACAAATCGACTTTTGTTACACAAATTTGATTTGAGTTTGGGTAGTACATGGCAAGACCAGTAGAGGTTCTAAATTCCTCGACGACATAACTTAACGTTCCTGTGCTCATGTTTGCTTATTTGTTCCCTTGTAAAATTGGAACAAATGTGTGTGTCGAAATTTTGGGAAACAAGAAATTGTTGGCACTAGTGGAATGCCCATATTTCTTTTTTCCAAAAAATCAACAACTATATTGACAAGAGGTTTTTATAAAAGCTAGTTTTCAAATCCTTTAGCTAGTAATATTGAACGAGATGGTTGTCTGAATATCTTCAGCGAAGGAGTTCTCACGTATGTTAGTAATATCAAGTGAAATGGTTGTTTGAATATCTTTAGCGGAGGAGTTCTCACGTATGTTAGTAATATCAAGCGAGATGGTTGTCTAAATATCTTTAGTGGAGGAGTTCTCACGTATGTTTGTCTAGTATGTCCGACGCATGGATCTTGACTTTATTCTTGAAATATTTTGTTTGTAGAAATTCATTCCATTAGTAGGATTATTTTTCTGATATGATGTTTCTTCCTCAAGAGAATAAATGTAAAGTGTTGGAAATCGTTCTTCACGACCTGGAAAGAAACCAATGCAAGATGATGGCATTGATATGTTTTCGCATGCTTACAGGTGTCACGATGAGGAACATGAAAATGCAACCACCAAAGCCTATGTTAATGCTTACCCAAGGAGCACAAAAATCTAATGCGGAAGAGGAAGAAGAGCGAAAAGTCCTCGTCCCTACCAAGTAAAGTGGAGTTAATTTGTCCTAGATGTTGGACAACCCAAGCCCACTAAAGGTGGACAAAAAGAAAATTGGTTATGTCACAAGGGGACGCAATAAGATAAAGGCATCTAGAGGTAAGACCTAGGTTTCGGAAAAAAAGTTGTTCTCAAGGGATAAATCCAAAAAGTGTTGATGTTCAAGCTACAAGAGAATGAGAGGCTAGTGAGGAACTTATTGACCATGAATAAAAGGTCCTCCAAAAGACGAAGATGTGCTTACATCAATCAACATGTCCATTGTCAATACATCAATAACTTCCTCATTTGGGCCAAATGTGTGGCTTTAGATGGGGACAATAACAAAAAAGTTGGTGAGGAATTGTAATTCATCGACCTCCCCATAGTTCCTTTGAGATTGTATAGTTTTGTATGTTGAGTATAGGATCTAATAGAGAAAACAAGTGACTAATTAAACTCAATAACTTGTACTAATTTTGATGCCTTATTTCCCTTAATCATTTTATCATTTTTAAACTTGTAGGATAGTTTTTTTGAAATGTTTGGTTTATTTATAGGATACCTTTGTTTATATTAGTTTTAGGGCATTTAATTTGACTATCGCGTTGAAGCCCTTAAGCGTGTGTTTGGGCATTTTTCACTTCGCAGTCACATGAAAAGATTTTGTGCATTGATCACCTGGTGATCGCCAAGGGATTGTTTTTCCATTAATAGCCTAGTAGCCACTAGGTGATTGTTTTTCCATTGATCACTTGGCGACCACCAAGCGATGGTTGTCCATTGATCGTTTGGTGATTGCTAACGATCATTTCTCTATCAATAGCCTATTGGGCGCTAAGTGATTATTTGTTTGTTGATTGCCTAATGATTGGTTGTCCCTCAGTCATTTAGTGGCCACAAGGCAATTGTTTATTTGTTAATTGCTTAATGGCCGCTAGGCAATTAGTTGTCCTTCAACCACCTAGCGGCCACCAGGTGACTAGTTATCCCCCGATTTCTTGGCAGCCTTTTAGCAATTAGGATTTTTATAATCGCTTAGCAATTATTAGGAGATCGTGATTTGATTGTGCATTTGTACAACATTTTCTTATTGACGCCAAATATTGTTTTTTATATTATTGTTTTTTCAACGATCACCTAGGTGCGCTAGATATTTGTTATTGAAATTATGAGTTTGTTGAGTTTAATAATGTTTTAAATTCTATTATTAATACATCCTTTTTATTCTTGGGCACAAATTTGTGCTTCACATGTGGAGAGGGTGTCAATTTCCTCTTTCAAGAATTTGGGTAGAAAGATAATACAATCCAAGGTGGGTTCCTATCTTCTGTGGATTCTTTCCTTTACAATTAATATGATGGAAATGTAGATTGAACCATTAACTAATGTACATTTTGTATATACTTACAATTCATGTTTTCATGGAATTAGTTAATGTTCGCTCTACTGAACTTGGTGTTGAAGATGCAACATCAAATGATGTAGAACGAGGATATTATTATCTTGGATTGGTGGACCATTCAAAGTTGAGGACACAATTAATGACAACTAGTGGTGTGGAAGTTGTGCATGATGTGGGCTCTCTTTTGCTTTATCCAGTTACGAAGCTTGGCATTTTGCAAGAAAGTTTAATTTCAATGACTTTCAGTTTTGCTAATTATAGTTGTTAAGAAATCACAAGCACTTATGGTTTTGCTGATGAAGCTCCACATTAGAGCTTCTTTTGCAAAAGATTCCAAAGATTTTGAATTGGGTGAATGTCAATTACTAAGATGACACAACCACTTCAAGTTTTCCCAAGGGTGATGTACAAGAAATGATGAGTTATGGGTTTCCTGCACATACCCTATAGGAAAAACGTCCTTCATTGGAGGTGAATGACTATCATTTGATTTTAGACCTAAATGGTGTTCTTGTTGTTATGGGTGAAGGTCAAACTAAAATTTGCTTGATAGTTTTGAGGCCTAACCTCAAGGAATTCCTATCCACTTGTGTAAAATTTTTTATGGTGTAGATATGGTTTAATTTCGGTAATGAAGAGAAACTTTTAGAGGCAGTTGGAAATTATTGCCAAGAAAATTGGTGTTCGCCTTCCATTTTCTAGGATAGTGGACCAGTCGTTCTGCTTAAAAAATGATCATTTCTTGCCTGAAAAGTTGGACAAGCCAGTTTTCCATAAAAACCTTTTCGATTTTTTGTTCAAATTTTTAATACGATGTTTGAGAATACCTTGTTTATAGACGATACACCTCACAAGAGTTTATTTAATCCTATTTTTTGTGCCATCTTATTTTAGATATTCTACGAGTCGCACAACAATGTTAATTACTTGCTCCAAATTGTTTTTCCTTACTTGGAATCTATGCATTCATCCAAAATGTGGGTTTATAAATTTGTAGAATTGAATCCTTTTGGTAACATTATAAATGTGTTTCCTAATGACCTTCAATATGCAAAATTGATTATTCCTTGATTTACAGAATGTGATGAAATGTTTTGTAACAAAATAAAATCAAGATCTCTAAATTTTAAAAAATGAACTATTTAATTTATTTATTATGAAATCAATATGGATGGATGGTTTATTAACTTGAATTGTAATGGGAGCATGTTTTACTTTTATTAGTTGTTTTCTTCCCTAACATACTAAAGTCCAATGTAAGGGTTGTTCCACATAACTTTTTGTCTTTCAAGCACCATTGGTGTTGATTTGATAATTGGGCATTTTGCAAACATATTGTTAAGCTTTCATAAATTATTCTAAAATTTCATTGCAAATGGCTTGGTGGCCACCAAGCGCCTCATGCACATAGTTTGGTAGTTCCCTTGTATTTCAATGACTTTTTTTAATATCGTTTTTTTAATCTATTGTTAATTCACCTATTGTCGCTCAATGCTTTCTTGCATACTATTATTGATATATTTAAAATAGAAAAATATTTATTGTAAGCACATGGACATTTCACTTTCAATTTATTATTATAATTTTGATAACACATTTTTTTTCCCACATGTTTTAACACACTCCCAACCTCCTTAAGAGACTCAAATGTGAGTCTAAGATCAAAACAACGGAAGAATAGGAAGTTGGGGCACGCTCTTTAGCTCGCAACACTTCGAAGGTAAAGGGGTGTGCTAAAGCTCCGGGATGGGACTAGCTAGGACGATTAACAAGCACTTTAATCACTCACACGGACCTGCACAAACCAAACAAGTTGTTTAATGCATAGCTGGAGCACTTTTAGTGCTAGGATGAGCCACGGGCAAACTTAAACTCATAAGATTCACCGTGGCTCGGACTTGAAGGAAACCACCACCTTCCCCCTTATAGTATATTCTATGCCTCTCCACGAGGCCCACATTCAAATGGCATTTTGTTTCGAGACTCCCAAATGGGAGTTTGGAAATTCCCAAAGTTGGGACTCCCGCGATTTTGGGCCCCATAACTTTGTGTACAGACCTCTAATTGAGACGAGGTCTAAAGCAAAGTTATAGTCCTCGTTGATAGCTTTCCAAGATATGTCGCACACCACCTGCACGCAAGGAAATCAGGTCGATTCCTGACTTTCAGTGGTCGGGAGTCAAACTGCCAATTTGACTCTCAACCTTTCTTTTGGCCATAACTTGTGTTTCAGATGTTCCAAATGGGTCATACGAACCCAATTTAGATATTTACGTTTCAATAGCTTTCTAATGATATAAAAAACTCCTCAATCTAATGGGTTTTGACCCCTATAATCGCCCTCTGAAGATTTAGAAGTCCATTGGGACTCCAACTTCCAAAATGGGAATTCACTTGGGAGTGTGAGGGTTCACTCCCTCACACTCTTTGCACTCCCGGGAGCATGAAATGTGACCCCCGGGCTTCCCTCTTGGCCCGCAACCTTGCAAGCCCTTTCCTTGGTCGCAAGCCCAAGGCTAGGGTTATGACATGTTTAATTCATTTTGTTGATTGATTTTGTTATTGTTTTAGTCCAATGTTTCATCCAAGCCAACTACAATGGTCAAAGGCAATTCAATGCGTTCACGTTTACGTTTGTTGTCTCTTGAGCTTAAAAAATTGTTGGTTTTGAGTGTCAATGGTGTGTTGTGTTATTTCCCACCTTTGATTGTTTTGCAAGGGAATGTTAGAGTGTTTGGAAAAAATGTTGAAAAGACCAAAGTGGAAATCAAAGCTGGAGTGGAAATTTTTCTTAGTAAGGCATTTCAAAAGTTTCACATCACAATTTAGTCTTGTATGAAACTTGAGAATGTATTAGAAGTTCTCCCCCTGTTCATGCCTAAAAGTTTTTTAGATCAGTTTGTTTTCATTTGGGGATGTGAACAATGTTCCAAAACGTTTGGTGAAATTTCACCCAAGTCCCATTATTACGTAAAGGATTTAAAACATGTGTATTCTGCTTGTGGTGGGAAAGATTATGGAAAGGAGGATCAAACATTGCTAATTGACAATGAACCCAACAAGGTGTTTTGGAATCCAAAATGGATTGGTCTTTTTCTTGAATCATTCAAGGGACAGATGTTGTCAAATAATAAAGTGCAATGGTTGGATTTGCCATCCCATTTGTGGCCACCCTTGGTTGGATTACCATTGGCCAAAACAATTTGAATTCATTATGATTTTATGGTCAAGTATTTTAAGCCTCGTTTAAATTCATCATCGAAAAATTATTCTTGCTTCCTCTAGTATATGTATATTGATAATGTTGACGTTCATAATAAATAACCCTCTTTAGGTATATAATCTGAATCATTCCATTTTCATTTTTTTTCCTTGCATTTATTATTATTTCTATATATAATTGTTATATGTTTTAATATGCAGTTTTTTTTGGTTTTGACTTTTGTGTGTAGGTGGTTTGGATCATTGTTCACATAGTACGTGACATTTTATGTAGCTATGAAAGGGAGGAAATAATGTTTGCCAATGAGTTTTTATTTCAAAATGGTATCAATATTGTTGCATATTTGAATATGGGAAATCGCAAAACTTCTAACACTAGGAGGATTTCACATTGTGTTTAAAATTATCCACAAATTTAAAATGCCCTTTAAGGTTATTTATACAAAGATTTTTTAAATATTGGATATTATGTTTCAAGATTCCTAAAGAAATTAGGACATGTGTTTTGACAACCTGGTGGCCACATGGTAGTTCAATTAGTTTCAAATTATCCTTCAAATTTAAAAAAAATTTTAGGGTCTTTTTCATTTTTTTAATAGTTTATTTTTTGTTGTCAAAACTTTTGGACAAATCAATATAATTACAATTTTGACAACCTAGTCGCCACCATGTCTAATTTATATCTAAAACATTTAATGAAGGTTGTTCAATTACGTAATATACTACATGAATTGCTAACTTTCGCAACTTTTTCCCTTTTACATGTTATGTAAATTTCTGAATTTTTTAATTGTTACAACTTCTTTTCATCTTGTGCTAAGCCTAGTGGCCACCATGCTTCAAAGTTCATATTAGATTTTTTAATATTGAATATAATGTTTGTTTGATCTATGAAAATTGTATTTCACTAATTCATCATTCAAATTTTTTTTGTTTTTTTTAAACAACCTGCCATGGTGTCCTCAAGGTTAAATTTTGTATAACTTGGAATGTAACTTGTAATTTTTCAAATTTAGTTTTTTCTTGTGGTTAGCAAACCTTGTCCTGGTGGCCACCACGTCATTTACAATTGAAAGATTCAAATATTTAACATAAAAATTTGTGTGTTGGCATTTTCGAACTTTTGTAAAGTCCTAAATTAATTAAATATGTGTTTTCACATACATTAGGTTCATTGTGCATAACTACAAAGCATCCAAGTTTGGGTCTTTTGTCAAAATTGAGCAATTTGTTGTAGGTTTAGTGATTATTGTCAACGATGAAACATCCAAAAGTGATGGAAGTGATGAAACAAGTCAAAATCATCAGCACAATTTTTTTAGTTCTTTAGATCTTTGCAACTTTAAGTACTCATGGGATTTAAGGTTTCCAAATTCATTTAATTGAATTTGGAAAAATGCAAGGTCACTTTAATCTTCCTATTTTTTTTCAATGTAGTTGCTACCATGCTAATAATGGCTTTCATTTGTGCTTTCAATGCACATTCTTTTTTGCTTTTGATTTTTTTGATCTTCCTTGGCTATTCATGAACCTTATGGTTGTTTCAAAACTTTGAACTTGCCACCAAATTCCACATTTGCATTAACCTCTTATATTTTTATAACTTTTTCCATGTTCTCAACTAAATTCATTTACTCAACATGAACTTTCCTCTTCATGGGGTCAATTGAATCCTACTTTCCTTTCTAGTTTTTGCCCACCTAGGAATGTCTTTAAAAATCAACTAGTAATGTACGAAAATGAACAAACCATGTTTTGAATGTTTTGCTTTGAAAAGCTCTAGAGCGTTTTGGAGTGTATTTTTCAAAAACTCATCATTTTTATTGAAAATAGTCATTACTTGATAATTGCCACAAAATTTTGTCACATCATGTTTGATTACTCCCCATTTGATCTCCAAGCTTCTAGCTAGACATTGTGCTCAACACATAGGTTAATTGTTGTTGTAGTGTGTATCGATCCTCTCCCAGAAAGCTTGATTCTTTTGCCCATTTTTTATGATAGTATCTTATGATAAATGAAACATTGACTAACATAGTTGTTTTTTTTCATCTACCACAAATTTGTTTTCCTTTTTTTTGGCTTTCTTCCACATCATGCCAACATTGGGTTTTTGTGTGTCCATGAAAACTTACAACAAACACATGAAACACACTGTTGGCATGGTCGATGTTGATTAATTACATTTATGGAACCTTTTGATGAGCTCAATATCCTCCACCAAATTATGAAGCCCAGTTCAAAATCAACCAATCCCAACAACTTATTTGTTGTCATCAATGATTGTTACCTAGGGGTTAATAAAACTGCCATTTTTTTCCAGCAGTAGTGTAATGCCATTTTAGAATGATATACAAGCATTGTTGGAAATGCTTTTAGGTTGGACCATGTTTACATGCTATTTAATTTTCAATAACACGCACCAAATTCTATGCAAAGATAAATGAGGAAATGGTTGGTTAAATGAAAAAAATAGAAACCAAATAATCAAGTTGGAACATAGTGATATTGAAGAGCAACTCCACACTTGAAACTACAAAGTGCAACACACATGTTTTTTTGGGTGAAATTTAGACTTGGTGTCAAAATAATTTGTTAATCATACTTTTATTTAAACAATCATTACATGTTAATATATTATAAGTGTTATAAAACCACAAATCTAACCACATATTTGATATTCATATATATTTTACAACATCAAAGATTTGATTTTTATAAATATTAATTAACTATGAATCTAACCACAAATTTGATTTTTATGAGTGTTACAAAACCATAGATCTGACCTTTTTAAATGTTTAATTATTTGTACTTTATAAATATTAATAAATAAATTTGATCACAAATTAAAAATGCAGAAATATTTTAAATATTTTTTTATATGTGTTAAGTTAGAATTTAATAAATATTAAGTAACTAGTTATTGATTAGTATATGAGTTCTTATTTAGTTAAGTTTGAATTAGTGTTAGGTAACTATATTAATTATTAATAAGAATCACTTAGCTTATATAAAGGGGTGAATTTGAACCTTTTTATATTCTTGTTCATTCGCAATAACATTCATAGAGTTGTTTTGTTATCTTTTGAATTTGAATTTTTATATTGTCTTTAATTTGAACATGCATGCATAAGAATAACGAGATTCTTGTGTATAGGTGTTATAGAAGTGTATATTTTGTCTATGAACACAATTGTCAACTAAATAAAAACTTGAAGAGATGCCACATCAACATCTATATCAGCTCAAAAGGAGTTTGTGTAACCAACAAGTTAGCACATTTCATGTAAAGCCTCATCAATCACACAACTTTTTTTTGTCCACATGTCACAAACTGAACATAACCAACCTCACAATTGTTTTTGAGCCTTGATCGCATGTAAGGTAAAGCATGTCACCTAAGAAATTTATATTATTGTCATTCATTCTAATTAGACATTGGTCTCTTGCAGTAGTCATGGACTCAAAGCTTTATAGATTCGGAATTTTTTTCAATTATGCAATTTTTGATTATTCATCTTTTGTGAAACATATCTTCATCTAAATCCTAAAGAAAGGTGATTATGAGTAGACTATCAAACTTCTGGAACCTGTAAGCACAAGTCAATTGTACCTTGAATCTGCAAAGGCCACCTCTCCCTCCTGCAAAACAGTACAGAAAGATTGGGAGACCCGTTTATCTTGTGATGATTGAGCCTTGAATTTCTTAGTTTATTATTTTGGCTCAAACTCACAGAAAATACCTCATTTTACCAACTGGGATTGTTGCAATTTTAGCCAAGCCAAAGACTACATATGACATGTTGAAAGACACACAAAGCAAGAGATAAAGCATTGCAAATTCAGCATATATATGGCTCTTTGCTACTTGCAACACTCATCACATGCAAAATTCAATTTAAAGATCATGGTGTATTGATCTGCAGCATTTGGACAAAGAAATTTATGCTCCATTCACCAAATTTGGTCTCATTATGGCTCTCACATGGGCTGAAAAATGCTTAAGCATTATGTTTCTGAGTGGAGATTTGTCCAAAAAGAAGGAAATATTACAGTGTGTCACACAAAACTTGAAGAGCTCGTATCACACAATGAAATTCCAGCAGCACATGTGAGTCAGTCACACAGTACTGAGTATTGCCTTTCATGAAAGGAGGCAACCAAGAACATTGATGAAGGTCATGACATCAATTAGTGCACAACAGAAAGCAGATGGTAGGACTGAAGAGATGGAGACCAATTTGCATCAAATGGAAACAGATATCCAGGGGTTAATGCAAAACCCCCAGATGACTAAGTACCTCCAAAGACAACCAGCAAGACAAAAGAGAGATATGACATCAATTGATGTGCACAGAAAGCAGATTGTAGGACTGAAGAGAGAGAGATCATATGCATGGAAACAAAAATTTGGGGATTGATTTGAAAACTCCAGATGACTAAGAGTCTCTCATGAAGGAAGACGACCAGAACACGAAAAGAGACCTACATCAATTAGTGCACACAGAAAGCAGATGGTAGAACTGAAGAGAGATTGAGATTGTATGCATCAAATGGAGACAGACATTCGTGGATTGATGCAAAAACCCCAGATGGAGACCTCAGACCAATCTGCACATGTGGGGCTGTTGGGAAGCCATCGCCAGGTGGGTGGACGATTACCCAAATTGCACACCAACACTCGAGGAGTTTTCTTCACATGAAGGTATAGAGAATTTCCTGATCCAACACACTGGAAGGAGTAGAACATCTTGCCCTTCCTATAGAAATCCTTGAACAGCCGATCAGGCATAGTTTCAACTTCCTCCCACTCAGCCACTGAATCAGACTCTCTAAGCTCCCATATCCTCACACCTTCGAAACTCTGATCTATCCGCAGTGCTCCCACTAGCAACAATCTCCCCAAATACTCCACAATATCTCCATACCACAAGAAGGACGGCCTGGACACAGGCACCACCCGCCAGATTCCCTCCTCCATACTGTATGCTAAGAGTGCATCTGGGGGTCCGGATGTCAGGCAGTAGAAAAACCCATTGCAAAATGCACTTCTGGCAAACGACATTTTGCGAGGAAGTTTTCCGGTCACTGACCAGCAATTCATCCTGGAGTCATACACCTCAGTGGTGGCTCCAGATTCATAACTTCCAACGGCAACAATTTTGTATTCTTGTGTGAGAGGATTGATATCAATGCCAATGACAGGATCGATTCGATCCTCAAGCCATGCAGGTAATGTCTTCCATAATTTCAACAGAGGATTACACACGGAGAGAACCTGATCGCCATCCATGTAAGCTCTAATGCAGAGTAATCCCCCCGCTGCGGCAGTGGGATACATGAAATCGGGAGGCAGAAAGCTCAACGGAATCTTATGCCATCGATCAAATGCAGGGTCATAAGCAAAAGACCAGTTTCGACAGCGTCTGTAAGAGAGTATAAACAACCAAGCTTCTTTGGAATGGACCTCTGTGCGAATCTCCAGAAAATTGGGAACAAAGAGAGTCGTCCGCCATCTTCTCGACACAGTGCGGGAACGGAAATACGAGGAAACTGGGAGATAAGCTTGAATTCTGTCTACAACTTCTTCAGGCAATTCTGGGATGCGTATCTTGAGATTATCTCCGCTGCGCACTCGATTCCGAATCCGGTTGTCATACATGTAAGCTGCCAACCCTAATCCCACAGGACCCCCCACGATCCATGTGCTCGTACTGCCGATATTGCCCATCCACTATCTCATTCGACTTCATCCTCGAGCATCTTCTTCGATCCTGGATACCCAAATCCAGGCATTCTTTTTTTCGGAAATCTGGCTGGTTTCTCTAAAGAATGCTATGCCATTTTGATTCCATCCTCATGCAAAATAATGTGGGTACCTTTCTTTCACAACCCATTTCCCTCAGTTTTGTAACCTCAATCTGGTTTGTTCCTCCGTAGACATCCTTCAAAACACCTTGACATGGTAATAGAGCTCGCTCTCTTCCGACCAACTCGATTTTGTTATGGCCCTGATGATGCTCACCTCGCCCCTGTCATCTTCGGATGCAGGGGTGAGGAAGAAGACCCGAGATGGATCTCATTAGGTTTGAGCTCCTCATGGCAACGACCGACGAAACCCAGGATGGCTGCAACGCTTTACTAGCCAATCTGAGCTTACCTTCCGTTGGGTGAAAAGTCACCATGTTCCTGCTCACCTTTGATGACACACGTACTGCTTTGGAAGATGGATCAAGCAGCTGCCAGCCTTCCTGTGTCGGCAGTTTGGTCTGTTTCGTTCGCAGTAGTTCCTTCTTTTCTGGTTGGGTCTCTGAGGCCAGCTTGCAAGTTTATCAAATGGATCAATTCTTCAAGATTTCTTTGAAGTCTTTGAATGTATTGTCATTGTGTTGTGGTGTTTGCAACCATTGGAGGTGTGCTTGTGTGTCCAAAATTCAGTCTGGTTTATTCCTTCTGGCGATTTTCTGTCCGCTTATCTGCATTTGTCCTTTTGAGGAGCTTCTCTCGTTTGTGCGTGTAGCATTGAAAACACCGATATTGCCTTTGAATTCTTCGGAAGTTCTACACGGTGATTTGCGAGTGATGGAATTTTACTTCTGTTGTTAGACATGCTTGAATCTTTGATTCTTCGTACATATTTCTGCATTAGTTGGTGCTTAAGATTCTGAAGATCTGCTTACAGAAAATCCTCTGTAGCAGTAGCAGTACTTATAATATCTGGTAGAATTCTGTCTGATCAGCAGTACTTTCAACTTTTGAATTGGATGCAGAATTTGAAGGAGAAACAATTCTGTCTTCAGTGGTTTGTCATCAAACTTCTGTATCCCAACAACTCCGAGGAGATGACTGGAAAAAATCTCATTGTACATGTTTGTAAGTAATCATTATTTCCTTAGGATTCATACACTTCTATGTAATGCAACCAGGCCCAGAGAATTTCTCAATATAGAGATCCAAGTTCTGTTCATGATCAGTATTGTTTCTGCCTGTACTCAGATAACACACTAGTCATCAGCCATTTTTTTGTCAGAAGATGAGAGCAGAATTCCATAACCGTGTAGATGTAGCACAAACATATGTTCAAATCAATACTATAATTTCCACCATCCAACCTTATTAAGTCATGGCTGTAACAGCTATGAATTTTTGGACGACATGTGATGTCCAGCATTATTATGCTATTTTTCATTTAAGCAGCTTCCAGAGGTTCTGGAGCTTAATAAATTCTCTGGCATCTTGTAAACACAGTGGCATGATGACCAATGCAGGAAACTTTGAGAGCTTCTGATTCTTGATATACTGTCATATCTATCACTGACTTTCAGTGCCAATGGTGGAAACTGAACTTCATCTGTTTACGTCACACATTTCCACCTTGAAATTTGCTTCTATGTTCCTGGAGCTGAATGATCACATCCCCATCATACTTATTCCATGAGGAAATGCTTCATAGATGAGATCAGCTGACAGATTTTCGCATACGGACAGAAAATTATGTTATTGTGCATTGGTACGGTACGAACATCTTACCCAGAAGAGAAATACATATAACCCCGCACCAAAACTTGTCGATTGGTCAATAATGGACCAACCCAACAGCAGAATGGCTATCTGGGACTCGAACGATCAAAGATCAAAATTCGATAGAAATTGCGTGGAGTATGAGAGAAGGCAAGAAAATATTCTCGCAAAGGTCTCGTAAATTCAGAGTCTTATAGGGTCGACCAATCGATCATGCTTGAAGTCCAACTTCATCTCTTGCACCTGAAACCTGTCAGAATCAATAAAGAAGTCCTAACGATCAAAATCAAAACAAGCACAATTCTGTAGCAGCAATCGAGGAATCTTCAAACCGTAGAACCCTAACCTGTGGCAGCCGCAGTATGAAAGTAGCCCTGAATGCGGCACACTGATTAGGGTTAGGGTTTCGGGCTGCGTCCTTTTACCCTTACTCTTATGAAATGAAGTTTGGTTTACGGGAACAAAGTTGTAGCGTCGGCGTCGTAGCTATTGTTGGTGTGTGTGTGTGTGTGAGCTCCTCAGCAAGCGGTCGGTTTGCAGCCGGCGTCTGTCTCGGGAGCCGCATCAGCGGTAATCGTCTTTAAGGTATTGAACCCCCGATGTCTTGCTTCATATTTACTTTCTAATGCTTTTGTTACCGTTGACTGTTCTAGAAGGGCGATTCTTCGCAAACATGAGCTGTTGAAGAAAGTTGTTTGGCAATCGCGGACTCCTCTCGCCCTGTTACTCCCGTTGAAGTTACCAACTTGTGGCCTGTTGTATCTGCTTTGTTCAGTTTGCCTGTTCCGCTCGTATGGTATGGACTTAGGTTGTTAGCTGTGTGATGAAACAGAATGGCCATGAAGCCTGGGAAAGTGGGAGTTGAGGAGGCGATTGAGACTGTTCATCGTATTCGCATCACCCTCTCCTCAAAGAGTGTGAAGAACCTTGAGAAAGGTGAGTTCCAATTTCTCATTGCAAGGGTCTACCTTATCCATCGATCTTTGAAATAAACACCTGAGAACTGACTGCTGACTTTGTATACCATCAGTCAGGAGCTTTGAATGCACGTGATTGGGTGCGTGGAAGAGGATGCAATGTGTTTTAAGGCTCTAAATTTTCAAAGCTCTGCCCATTATAAAGCCTTGGAAGATGACTTCATTGACTTGATAGTTGTGACTAATGGAGTGAGTATTGCATGTCTAATGTTTTTCTGGACCTATGCCAGTGTGTGCGGACTTGATCAAGGGTGCTAAGGACAAGCGGCTCAAAGTGAAGGGTCCAGTGAGAATGCCTACCAAGGTGTTGCACATAACCACTCGCAAGTCTCCTTGTGGGGAAGGTAAGACTCCACAATCTTGATAGTTTTCTGTTTTTGTACAGATTTGTGAACTTTTTGATATTTCCTTCAAAGTCATGGTTGCTCTTTGCATCAGCTCTGAGGATCCAAGACACAAAGAGGATTGGGTAAGATGTTTCTGATGTGCTGTTTGTGTTCAGGTACCAACACTTGGGATAGATTTGAATTGCGGGTGCACAAGCGAGTTATTGATCTGCACAGCCCATCAGAAGTTGTAAAGCAGATAACATCCATCACAATTGAGCCTGGTGTTGAGGTTGAAGTCACCATTGCTGATGTGTAGATGATGTGCACTGGATGATGTCTGGTAATATGGGTTTTTCCAAATTTTGTTTACCATGAGCAAGGCTCAACACCATGTCTCTGGTGTACCTTGGATGTCTATGGGAATGAAAGTAGAGTTATTTTTTGGAAATGAAAAATTTCTCAGGATTTCCATGTGATATTCATTTGCTGTGTATTTGGAATGTGCCTGACTTATGAATATGGGAACTTCAATGGCAGATCAATGTATATTGCTTCTGTGCTTGATTTGTGAAGATGGATTTGTGGCATATCTAGTTGATTGCCATTTGGAATGTCATGTTGACACCATGTTGTTTCTACTTGATTGCATGTAGAATTCACCTAACATGATGTCAAATGTTACTAGAATCAATTTTAATGTTCCACAACACATTATTAGTGTTGGCTGGATGCTTTACCAATGTCCTTGTACACACCATATCAAGTTGGAGGAGGTTGGATGCACATTGCATATGTTCTGAGAGTTCACAGTCATTGGTGCCACATGTACTGTGAGGAAAATAATGGATGATCACCTGGTGACAGGAATTTCAGTCAAAATCCAATATGTTTGCTTACTTTTTTGCATCAGATTCCATAGTAATCAGTAAAAGCTTCATCAAGTCTTACTGTACAGTACCTTTTATGTGACAGCTCTTTCAGAAGATGCACTGAATCAACCATGTAGTCATGACTTCAAGTCTACAGAACTAAGTTGATGAGGCTCCACATGGAAACAAAGGGTAGAATTGTTCTCATGTCTACATGGTTGATTCATCCAACAAGGGTACCTTTAGTTGTTTTTTTACCAGAACTTCATACACACATTCACTATGAACAACAGTCACACTCTCTCACTTGTTCAGGTACTAATAATGATAATTTGTATGATAGCAACTTATCTATCACAACTTCCCCACTGACTTCAACAGCTCCCTACAGTAGGGATAGGCCAGTGTAACCACTAACCTGCATACTGAGTTTCTGTTGCAAGTCTGGAAGCAACAGGGAGACTCAGCCATGATACTGGCCAGTGACAACATAACAGTTGGCAAGAGGAAAAGCATAGAGAAAAGAAGAGGTGGAAAAATAAAAAACACACAATAAGAAGAAAACATAGAAAAACAGACACATGGAAAAACAAATGAAGAATCAGAATAAACAGGAATCAGTTCATTTGTGAAGAGTAAAGGCAGAATCTTAGTGAAGTTGGAGGACATCAATGATGCAAGTCTATAAGTCAGGGCTCATAAGGTAAGTGAAGATGGTGAAACAAGGTGAGACACAATGGCGATGAAATGCAGCTGAGCAAGCATTAACTAGCAAAACAGTGCAATGTAAGACACTGCAAAAAGGAGTAAACAGACCTGAGAGGAGGCATGTGAGGAATCTCGCACACTTCCAAGCTATTAGGAGAGGAAACCAAAATCTTCTTAAGGGAGGTTCAAGATAGAAGAGAGGCTGATCTTATCTATGTGTGAGGAAACATGTACTGAAATAATGAGATCTTTGCTCAAAACCTGAGATTTAGAGGGGTTGAGATTATAAAAAATGACAGTAATGAAAAGACTGAAGACATTGATAAGCTGCCAAAATGTGCCTGATGTGAATGCATAACTCATGAGGAGGAAGTCTATTTAAAGTGAGGAGCATACAAACCAAATTTAGTCCTATTGAAAGAGAATTTAAATTTTGGGGATAAAATTAGAAAGAAAAAACCAACCTTCTTTTGTAATTTTTATAGCCAAAAGCTCTATGGAAAAGAACACAAGAGTGAATGAAACAATCTAGCAATGAATTGTGGGGTGGAATACCTCTCAACAGAGAAAGCCATAGGAAGAGATAAATGAGCATCAACTGAAGAGGAAGGGAAAATGGTGGGAATAGTTCTACTTTCAGGTTGATACTGTGTATAATATGCCATACATTGTTGTGTCTGTAACATACCATAGACAGTTGTGATTTTGACATAAACTGGACTAGTGAACATAAGATTAGACTTTCTTGCCTCCTTTGAAGGCGCTTTTCAGTTCAAATCACTCCAACCAAAGAGACACTCATCTTTGCCTCCCTGTCCACCTCTTCAACTTTCTATCACATCACTTTTACTCCTCTAGCTTGATATTCATACTTACAATTTTAACAACTGAAGCTGTTAGGGACAGCAACCTGAAGGCTCAAAAAGTGGAGCTTGACACGGTTAGTCTGCAAGAGATTCGACCTGTTGCATCCAACGGACATTGCACATCAGAGCAGGCAAAACAGGTCAACTCGCTCTTAACCTCAAAGTATCTAAAAGTTTCCTTTCTGAGAGGGAAATCTTTAGGGCAGGATCCACTACACACCTCATCCAAATATCAGTGAGAACCAAGGAAACCAACAGAAAACCAATGTCATTAACAGGCTGAAATATTCTAAAAAAATTTCCAATCAGAATCACCGGATGAGTGTTGTGCTTTTGTTGCATCTCGTGTAGATCATTGTCTGGACTGGCTTGAGTTCCTTCACTTAAGTAGTAGAACCATACAAGCAAGTCTTGCTTATGAATCTTGAATTTGTCACAAGTTTCCCATGCCAACAGTAAGGATTGAAGACCTTCAAATCGGACCCATGGGATGGAGGTCTCTATGTAGCAGCATTTTTGCTGCTAAATTTTTTATTCCAGCCATCTTCCGTATGTTTTGGATCGCTCTTGTCTTTCATTTCCAGCAAGATGATCATCTTATTCTTCTAGATGCAATAGCCCATTTTGAAACTAACACTTCCTTTTTCCAAATAGCATTACGAGATGTTTGAACCACATTACCCCATGTTGTTATTCTCAAGTCCCACCTTTTAAGAGCCTAGTGGTTCAGTCTTATCCCTAGTTGCAGGCTTCTTTGGCATATCGCTTACACAAGCAAGAATTTGCTTCACTTCTAGTAGACATTCCTTTAGATATTGCATGAGCACGTCTCTACTCATGTGCGAGTCCAAGGATAGGCACTTGATTATTAAATTGTCCTACCACACCAACATTTTGTTTATCATTAACCCATTTTCTTGCAACACTACATACCTATCTTGGTTTGCCACATCTTATAATTGCCCACCTTTCACGATGTAAGTGTGGTCATACTATTGATGATCTAAATATCCATTTGCTTCAGTGCCCTTGCAAGAGTGAGTGTGCCACAACCCATGACACACTTCACAATGTTATTGCAATATATTGATTTGGAGAATGGAGCACATGTTCAAAGGGAGGTCTCCCACCTTTTCCCTTGCCATACCTGACAACAAATAGATATTCTTATCACCAAAGATTGCTTCCGAACTTTGATGGACATTGTCATTGTTAACCTAACTCACACAGATATGGTGCAATGATCATCAACGATGACAACACATGTAACGACAATGGTTGCGTAGGAGAAGACACAATCTTATGTCGAATGAATACTAGGCGATGATTTCATTCCCTTTTTTATTAAGATGTATGGGTGTTTTCATTCTCGTTTTGATTCATTTTTGATTGCTTGTGCACAAACCACTATTGCATGTCATTAATGATCTTCTTTAATCCCTTTGATGTTTATTTCTCACTATCAATAATGTGTGTCCATAGCCCTACAACATGCACAAGCCATAACAATTTTTTAGTGAGTTGTAATTGGTTGGGGTTCTTCATCTCTTCCACACATCATAACTAATGCACCTCCATCACTACCTAATTTGTAGTAGATGACAGTTTTCTCATCTTAGGTTTTCAATATTATTGTTAATCGTCATTTCATAGCCATGCATCTTATTTGCATAAGGTTTTTCCCTTATTTTTTGTTGATGGTTTGCTTTTGTTTTTCCTTTGGGTTATGTCTACTCGTGCTCTCATTTGCCTTGTAATTTTGATGGATGGGTTCTCATCTTTGATTTTTACATACAAGGTTTTTCCTTTTGGAGTTGGTTGGATCAACTTCATGGTAGTGAGAATTGAAGATTACTTTTTAAGCATGGTTTTGATTTGCCACAAAATTGCCCAAAAGTGATCCACCATATATTTTTCAACTTGCATTAAAAGCCACACATTTGGTTTAGGGTTGAAGGGAAATTTGTCATGCGAAAAATTATTATATTGCCAATTCAAATTACATTATGCACCCTTAAAAGTATAAGACGTGAATATGGCAAATGTTTAAGACATTTGTGAAGCATATGCATTAGAGTTATCCATAAAGTCATTGTGTTTTCACCCTATCTTTGGGCTGCCTTTCACCCCCTATCCATTATTTTAGTGGTATCTGCAAAATAAGAAATTCTATTAAATCTCAATATGAAATGTTGAAACTCAACATTTGATGCACAAGGTTTGAAAGTAATTATAGTAGTTGTATAAGTAGGAATAATGAAAATATATGTTGTTATCATGAAGGTGATCAGGAAAAAGGAAAAACATGATGAAACTTAGTTTAAGGTAAATTGGCAAATCATTAATCGCCTACCTATGACCAAACATTTTGACAACTTTTTTTCAATTGTTTTCCATTTTGAGTGATTTAAATGTTATAGGAGCACCTTTTGAAGCTTTACAAATCATCTTTGAAATATAAAGTCAAACAACTAACCAAAAAAGAACAATTAAAAAAATATGTTTTTTCAAATTACAAATCGCATTTTTTTTCATTTTTCTACATTTTGACCCCTCCTACTTTCAAACTTGATAAATTTCTTTTTTAAACAATTTAAAATGTTATAAGAGCATCACCTAAAGTTTACAAATCATTTTTGAACTCTAATAGCAATAGAACAACATATAAGGAATTTATTGAGTGATTGGAAACGAGCCTTGTAGTGTTTGATGGTTTGTTTTTTTGAGTTCTTGGACCCCCACTATTTTGGGGGGCCATAACTTTTTCAATTCTATTCCGTTTTTGATGATTTTTAATGTGCCAAATGTGCCAATAGGAAGGGTTCAAGTTTTGTTGGGACACCAGAAACAATGGAACCCTCCCCTTGGATCCAACCTACCTTGAATGCTTAAATGTTTGAACACAGGTTGGTTTACCCTACCACCAATATTGATGGATTTTAAAATTTCACCCTCCCCCATTGAAAGCTAATGTACTTTTTTACAATTAAAAAAAAAAATCTCACCCCTTTTATGACCAAACTCAAGGTTTTGGTGTCTTGTGTTTTCATTACTTCATAGATAACTCTATTGTGTAACTGAATTGTGATTATAAAACAAGGTAGAACATTGTACAAAGATCCAAATGTGAATGTGAACTCATTTCTTATCATAATTGAACCATGTAATGACAACCTTGAAGGTTTCAATGGGTTAAGGTTAATATAATGCAAAGTGTGTTACTCTAGCTATGGGAAAGGAGATTTCAACTTATCTCATGTGGTGTTACAATTGTGTAAAACAAAGAAAATTTCACAAATGTTGTGTTCCCTATCTCCAAAAACAAATTTGTACTTGGCACAATTGTGCAATTTCCTTAATTAGTGAGATGGAATCTTTGTGGTTAACCAAGAAGTTTGTACCAAGAATGCCTTGTCAATATTATTGTGTTATATACAACAAAAAGTTTTAACATGAACTTACAATGTATTGACACCAAAGTTTTTTGTTTGGAATGCAAATGTAGTAATCTAAAACCAACTTTGAACCACATTTTACCATGTCAATGTGTTTAATCCTACGAATGTTGTCTATCTCACACAATTTTCATGATGCTTAAAACATTCTTTCAATGTGATCTATAAATTAAAAGATTCAATCCTTGGTAGAGGATGTAATGTGGTATGTGGACTCTTGGTGTCATGAAGCAACATTTCCATGCTAGCCCAAGTTGGTGCAACTCACAACCTCTTCCCTATGCTTTGATACTTACCAAAATTTCATTTTATATGGTGGTGTAGAATCAAGTTATTTTAATTAGTTATTCATTCCAATACATTTTCTTGTTTGCACTTATCTTTAGTTTAGATTTAGAGTATCCATTAAACACCTTTATCATGAATAATAAACGACTTGTAACTAAAATTTTTATCCCATATGTTTTGGCTTTCATTCTCATCTTGAAAAATATATAATTAAATAGGTAAGTGATAACTAACTAGCTAACTAATTAATTAGTAAAATTATTAATTATTTAATGAATAAAATATAAATTAAAATAAACTTGCTAATTAATTAATTAACAACTAAACTAGAAACTAACTAATTATTTATAGTAATAATCATTAATATCTTATGATACTGAATTAATTATATTATTATTTATTATTAAATATTACTTAATTTATTAGCTAGATAAACAGTAATAATCTTTAATTTTAAATATAAATTATAATCATTTATCAACCAATTTAATTAACTAGTAATTGGCTAATATTGAAATAATTAGATAATTATTAAAACTAATAAATTATTATTTTGTAACAAAATAAATTATTATAATAACTAAAATATTCAGTATTTAATCATTATTAACTATTAATTATAAATATTGAGTACTAGTTTTTTTAATATCTAATAATATAATTAAAACCTATCCTAGGCTACCTATTTTATTTTTATTATTCATATTATTACTTCACTCATTAAAGCTATTTATGAACTATTAAAATAAATATTTTATATTTTTTAATAAGTGTATTTTTCCTTCAAAAATAATTTCTGCATTCGTAGAATAATTTATTAGATTTACATCCTAACTAATACAGTAATTATTATGAAATAATAAAATAATAAAAATAAAAATAAAAATAATATATCATTAATTTATTATAATAATTTAATTATTAAATATTTAATAAATATCAATTATACATTTGAAATATAAAAAATAAAACTATATATTAATATTTCCTAGTAATTATTATATTGATCTAATAATACTTCATAATTGATTACTTATAATGATAATAATAATAATAATAATAATGTAATTTTTAACTAGCATAGGTTTGATATTATTATTATTATTATTATTATTATTATGTCACTCGTTAGAACTATTATGATTTATTTTAATTAGATTTTCATTTTTTAATTAATAAAAATTAATTCTTAAATAGTACATTAGTCATTTAAAAAAATTTAATAGTAATATATAATATATAATATAATATTAATACAAATAATAATAAATGTCATATGTAAAATTTTAAGAAATATAATAAGATGGTTTGGATAAACTTTTAATATGGGCATAATACATTTAGCAAATATGTTACATAAAATTTTAATATAATCAAAATATATACTATTTAATGTAACCATAATATCAAGGCCATTTATGGTAATAATGATACTTGAATACACATCTCATATGGTTGTTCATATAAATTCAAAATATACATTTATAAATCCTAATACACCCAACTATATTTCTTAAAATTCACAAAATACACCTTTGTATATTCATAAGGTTGCAACTAAATTGGTCACATTTGCAATTAATGGGACATAAATTGTTCTTTTTGAATGGAAATTAAATTAAATGTTGTTCACATGGAAGGATGAACACCAAAATAGTTGCAAACTAGTTGCACTGTAGTCACAAATATGACCAACACAAGAAATAATTGCAAAAATGTCCAAATGTAGTTGCAAATAACTAATAGTCGCATGTAGTCACAAATATAATGGTTACATTTTGGTCAATTTCTACTAGTGTTAGAATTGAACATGTTATATTTATGTAACACACCATTTAAATAATTATCTTATGCAATAAGGAGCCATTTGTTGATTCGATCATGGAGGATGTGAAAACCAACAACAAAATAGATGTTGCCTTCATAAGTCATCTTGAACTCCTTTTCAAGGAGAATCCACAATTTGGAAGCTAGAACTAAATTTGGTGTGACCACAATCCCATCATCCACATATTTGCCAAAATGATGAAATTATCATTGTCATGAACTTGGATGTATATGGTTGGATCTGCTTCAATTCGTTTGAAATTGATGTAATGAAAAAAGGTGTCCAATCTTTCATACCATGCCCTTGAAGATTGGTGTAGGCCATAAATGGACTTTTGTAATTTACAAACTTGTTGAAGGTCAAATTTTGGGATGTTTAAATCTTCAGGAAGTTTCATATAGGATTCCATGTAGGAAAGTTATTTTAATATCAAATTGCTGAACCTCAAAATCAAAGTGTGCAGCTAATGTTAATAATTTATTTTCACTATTGAAGAAAATGTCTTTCCAAAGTCTAGGCCTACAATTTGTGTAAACCTTTTGCCACAAGGTAGGCTTTATATTTACTTATATTACCATCTGGATTATGTTTTATTTTGAACACCAATTTGCTAGAGACAAGTTTTCTATCCTTGAGCAAAATGGTAAGGATCCAAGTGTTATTTTTTTGTAAGGAATCAAATTATGATTGGATGGCCTTTTTTCAATTTGAAGCATTTGACCCATGAAAGGCTTCTATATATGTGGTGGGTTTTGAATATGAAAAATTTGATGAAATAATGCATGAAGATGTTTACTAATACCTAGGGTTAATTTTCCTTGAGTTGTTTTTATGAGTCTATTAGGCTTTTTAATGACTCTTTGTGCTTGTCTAGGATTTTGTCTCAAATGGCTTCTTTCATGTGTTGTTAATATTCCAAGCATAAATTGGACTTCATTCTGGTCATCATTATTATTTAATCTAGAAAACTCTTCAATGATTCTAAGATTTGGGTTAAGTACATGATTATTTGGAGATGGAAAATCATTAAAATTAATTAATGAATCAGTTGAATTTATTGGTGTAATATGATTAGGTGATGAGTTCATGGGTTGAATTGGAGAAGGTAAATTGGGAATAATGATTGAATTTATAGGATTAGGAAGTTATATGAAACTTTTGAGAAAATTTTGATCTAAAAGGAGGTCATGCATTTGGTTGACTGGTTCTACATGTATATCCTTGTGTGGTAATAGATAGGGGTTTCATCAAAAGTAACATCTTTGGAAATTATATTTTGTTTTGTGGATTTAACTTGGAATCTATATGCCTTGGATTGTTCAATGTATCCAAGAAAAATGCACTCATGGAATGGGATTCTAATTTGTGCCTAGATTCTTTAGGATTTAATGCATAGGCTGCATATCCAAAGATTTTTAAATGTGTGAATGTAGGGGAAATTCCTATCCAAACTTCATAAGGGCTTTTATTTTCTAAGATGGTTTTAGTTGGACATCTATTTAAAAAGTAGTTGGTAGTTAGTAATGTCTTCCCCTAGTAAGATTTTGGTAAGAGAAAATGGAAAAACATAGTGAGAACTACCCCTATCAATGTCTAGTTCTTCCTTTCACAAATTCCATTTTGTTGAAGGGTATGGGGTGTGGTGAATTGGCATTAAATACCATGGTTTTGACAAAAGAGGTTAAACTCATTAGACTTATATTCACCCCCATTTCTCAACATTGTTATCTTTTTCCTACTTTGATTTTTGACTTTTACTTTATATTGTTTAAATTTGGAAAATATTTCAGCTTTATTTTTTAAAAGTAAATTTTGGTGTGTCTAGACCTATCATCTATGAAAGTAACAAAATACATACACCTTTAAAAGTAGGAGTTCTTAAGGGACCACATACATCATTATGTATTAGTTCCAAAATATCTTGAGCTTTACAAACTCCTTCCTTAAGGCATATACTATTAGTTGTATTATTTAAGGGCATAAATTGCATTAAAGATAAAACTACATTGTCATCTAGGTGTAATCACAATCAAATGAACCAACATGATTATTTTGCAAAAGGATTATGGCTCTTTTTTTAGTCCTTATGACTTTTGAATATCACTAGTAGAAATTAGCCAAAATGTAACCACTTCGTTTGCAACTACATGCGACTTGTAGTCGTTTGTGACTAAGTTTGGGAATATTTACAACCATAAGATCAATTTTCAACTATTTTGGTCACTCCTACAACTATAATGCAACTATTGGAGACTTCATCCTATTAATTGGATGGTTTTTATGTTTGTTTTCATCCATGAATATATTGATATGTCCCATCAGTCGTAATAATCACCAAATTAGTCACATCTTAAAGGTATTCTACAATGACATAGGGGTGTATTTTTATGTATGTATTAAAATTATATTTATGATATATTACATATATCATAAATATATTTATGTGTATATTAATTATATGTATGTATGTATATTGTTCATATAATGAATCTAAAAATTAATATTTCAGTTATGAAATGTTTATGTGAATTTGAATTTTTTATTGGCATTTTGATTTTTTTGTTTAGCTAAAAATCATTATTTTAGAGTAAAAATTGTTGTTCCAATTCTAAAACATTTTATTTGAATTAAAAAATAAATATTCGAACTTTGAACATTGTTATTTAAATCTGAAAACTGATATTTCAATACTGAAAAATCTGATTTCAATTCTGAAAACTATATTTGAACCTAAAAATTGTTATTCCAATTATGAAACATTTTATTTGAATCTAAAAATCAATATTTGAATTTGAAGTTTTAAACATGAATTCTTAAAAATTTTAGTTTTATTCAAAAAATATGTTTGAGTATAAAATTATAATTCAAATTATGAAAAATATATTTAAGCATTCAAATTGATGTTTCAATTCTGAAAATTGTTACTGGAATTCATTTTTTAAATATAAAATTAAAAAAAATTGAATCTAAATTTTTTTATTGGAGACCTTGTTTAATTATTTTGAATGCGAAAAAAACTATTTCAATTCCGAGTTGTTACATTTAATTTAAAAAAAAACTTTGATTGTTAAAATTATATTTCAATTCTGAAAACTACTATTTCAATTCTTTAAAGAATAAGTTGAATTTGAATTTGAAATTTGTTATTTCAATTCCTTAAAATTTATATGATTTTTAAAAAATATATGTAAATTCAAAACGCTTATTTGATCTAAATTTTGATATTTGTATTTTAAAATATTATTTTTAATTCTAAAAAGTAATATTTCAATTTTGAGTTTTTAAAATTAAATTAAAAAACTTATTTCATTTGAAACTTGAAATTGCAATTCCAAATTATTACTTTAGTTTCTCAGAATTAATATTTCAATTAAGAAAATTATTGATTGAGTCTAAAAATGGACATTTCAAGTTTGAATTTGAATATTGACGTCATTTCAATTCTGAATTTTTAAAATTTAAATTCAAAGACTTATTTCATCTAACAAATGATATTTGAATTCTAAATTGTTTTTTTGGAATCTAAAATTAATATTTCAATTCTTAAAATTATTGATTGCGTTTTAAGGCTTTTTTCTACTAATGTTATCCATGATGAATCACTTTTATAAATGACTATATTTATTACTTATAGTTACACTACATAATTATTTTTAAAACATCCATTTTTACATTATATATTTTATTTTCTTACAGTAAAAGAAATTAATTACTGTAATTAATGTTACATTTATTTAAAATCATTGTAATTACTTCAAATAAGAATTAATTATAGTATATGCATAATTATTTTTTAATTGAACGTAATTATTCATAATCTGTAACTTATAACTTTAAATCTGAATGAAAATTTTGGAAAAATAATACTATAGTTAAAATAATTATTGTAATGATTGTAATTTCAGGAATTATTATAATTTAATTTAATTTTTATTTAAAAAATTTCTGTAATTATGTATCTATGATAAAAGTTTTTACATAATAAATGTAGGTAGGTAGGTAGGTATGTAGGCTAAGTTTGTAAGCACTTATTTATGTACCTACCTAAGCACCTACCAACCTAATATTAATATTTTTTATGAAATTCATCTTAAGGTGCCACATGGCATATTTACATTAGGCCATGTGTCATAATATAAAATTATCCAAGCATTTGAATTGAATGTCCTAGATTATTTCAAAATAATAATAATAATTTTTAAAAAATTATTCAATATTAGAACGCATGGCAACACATCATTTGTCTCACTTGTGACCAAAATAGTTGCATCATAGTTGCATGTGACAGTATGGATACAATGGAGTCAAAGGATGAACTTGTATTTGTTGATTTTTTCTTCCAATATCCCTTGTCATTTGCAACTAATGTTACATGCAACTTGTTCAAAGTGACTAATGACATTTTAGTCACAAATGTCGTTTGTGGCTAAATTTTAGTCGCAAAGAGCAGTCGAAAATACTTGTTTTTCTTCTAATGTATAAAAGAATTTTAAAATGAAATCTTTTGTAACTTGTTATTAAAAATATTTATATATTTTTTAATGCATCACATTTTTTATGTTAATCTTTTTCAAATAATTATGATTTTTAAAAAAGTGTAAAACTTTTACTAGATTTTACATTTTGTCTTAAAAATTTATCATAATTTCATTCCTTCCAATATATGTTAAAGTTTTTGGGATTTAATTTTTTGTATCATAAACTATAACTTTGTTTTGTTTGTCATGTGTATTACACACCATTTGCATGTTGTAAAGGACCCTAGAACTTTTGAGATTACAAAAGCATACATTGAGTTTTAGAAAAAATCAAATTCCATAAAATTTTAATTATGAATGTTTTTTGAATGTGAATAATAGGTTATTATCAATTCAATTTTTTTATCATAATTTTTTTAAAATTAAGAAAGTCCTTGGCATAGTCCTTTGTAAAATGTAGTGTTTTGGATGTAATTGTTTTTCAAGTTCAAAAGTTCTTTTATTAAATTGAAACCCAAAAATAATATAAATGAGTTTTTCATTTGAATTCCTAGACATTCATATTATTCATTTAGCACTACTTCCTATGATTAACATGACATTAAAGTGGCACCACATAAATATTTGTAATAAAATTGCAGTTTTTTTCGATCACCCGAGTGTTTTTTGGCTCGTTTGATTGTGATCACACCCATCTATTATTGGAGCTCTAGCAGTTGACAATTGTTCTAGTAAGGATTGAAAAGATTGAAAATGTTTGATGACAATTTCACCATCTTTCATTTCTAAAGTTTGTAAATTATCTTTGAAAAACATTTTGGTGATTACATCCTAACTTTCAAACATCCTGATTAATTCTTGCCAAGCATCATGTGATGTAATTTTTTTATTGTACATTGGAAACGATGTTGTTATGTGAGCAATTATTAATGACTTGAATGACTATTGTGTCCTTGTCATCCCATTTAGCAATACTACCTACTCTTGTGGTTGGTTAGATTGCAGCTCCTGCGACAATTTGAGCAACCATAGGAGCAATGGGTTTTGCTTACATACCATTGACAAAAGGTCATAATTTTCTGATTTAAATAACAAAGTTAATCTGTGTTTCCATATGTTGAAGTAAGTTCCATCAAATTTTGAAATATGACTGATGTCAATTTTAATGTTAATTGACATATTTTGTCAAATTCTCCAGATTCTTAAATTTATTAATTTTTAATAAAGGCATTCAGATTCCACTTTAATTTTCTGGAGTTATTTATTTGTAACATATTAAATTCATTGAAACATTTAACAAATGTTGCAAAGGTATTTTCTTCTCTGGAGAATGTGATGTATCTGCCAGGGCCCAATTCGACACCAATTTCTCCCGTTGCTTGTTGATCTATGCTGGGAGTGTCAAATCTGCAACATTGAAGAACTTCCTTTAATTTATTTAAAGATGAGAGAAATGTATATTGGCATGATTTGACCAAGAGAAAGAAATTACTTTTATTACTTTAAATATCTCAGCTCTGATACCATGTTGGAAAAGTAAAGTAAAGGAAAATGAATTGAATTTTATTGATAAAAGCTTCTCCTTTTATACTTAATGAAGGAACACAACCTTCAGTATCTAAAGGTCTAGACGAGTTGTGTCTTTCTATGTAACTTATTACATACAAACTATTGAACTATTGTAATATTATGTATCTAAGAATCGTGTCATGAACGGTAAGAAATGAAACACATGTACATAAAGAAATGTTAGATTGAAACTCCAGGTCTTACATACATGGTCACATTTCAAATCCACTGTCTACCAGCCATCAGCTTGGCTAAAATAAGAACCTGCAATCAAAAACACAAAAAACCTTTGCATCTCACTAGAATCTTCACATCCAAAGAGCTCTTCAATAAGATTGGCAATTTACGAAGCAAAATTGAATATGCCAGCTCTCCTCCAGAGGGCAGCCAGCAAAAACTGTCCATGGTCATGAATCCTATCAGAGTTACAAGAAGAGAGAAACCTGGAAATTTCAGGTCCACAAGTAGGATCAACAATCAATTTCACATGGCAAGTAAAGAAGGGAGTCTGGATCAGAGCCCTGGTTCAAGAAATTATTTCTACTTGTGCTGTTTCTACATGTGTTTTCAAACAGTTCATTCTTAGCTTTGTTGCCGATACATGAGTATGCATCTGGGAAGAGAACCGTACAGCAAAACCCTTTGGAAGCTGTCCTTTCACAAATCCATAGTTTTGGTTGCAAGAACATGTGTCCAAAGGAAGGATTTGATTGTACTTATCACATGTAAATGTGCTCCAAAGCTTGAGCCCTGTCTTTCACTAATATGTTTCGAACATATGATATGGCTGCTGTGGCTTAACACAAGTCACAAACACTTGAAGATTTCTATATAGTAATAGAATTTCTGTCCCTCCATGCAAGCTGTTTGTGAGGTAAAAGGTGAAGCTTTTGGATGATTGTATTGTAAGGCTTGCCAAACTAGCAAACGGAATGCACCATTTCAGATGAAGCATTTCAGATATCCATATTTGGTGACCGTAATATTTTTGATCCACTCCAACACATTGTGGCATCTCTCACATCTGTATTTCATGCAACCACCTTGGTGTTGTGCCTCTATTAAATTCTGGAATTCTCTAGGCACAAATAAAGTGTGGCTTGGTGTAAAGGCAAAGGAACATAACATGTAGTCAGGGTGCTCATATATCTACATTCTGGACCTAGATAAAAGACCATAGTTTCAAGAAAGACGCCAACAAAGCACCATGAGAATAACTACCTCTACAACCATAGTATGTGGCTTTTCCTATGGTCAGTAGCCTTGGCTCCTAACAAATGTGAGGTAAATTTTGTGGCTTTATCCATTTCAATGTAAAATATATGTGGTATATACCATAGTTTGACATTAGTGCGTGACAATATGTTCCCCTAGTTATATACTGTATATATTTTATCTTGAATGGATAAAACCACAAAGTTTACCTCACATGTATCATGAACCAAGGCCTACTGCTGGACTCCAGAAAACATATTCTGTTGTAATGCACAGTTTGGAATTTCATCAGGAGCAATTGTACAAGTGTGTGGAAGAATCAAAAAATTCAATTGCCAAATTCGCAAGATAACTCTTGGAAAGTGAGAGTCTCAGTATATATATACACAAACTTCCCACAAATATATGTTCAATGTGCCCCTGTCTAGAAGCAAATAGCAATCTAAACCCACTGTCTGTAGCATTGGATGGTATCTATATGAGAACAGACCCAAACTGGAAATAGTACTTATGGATATTTGAGGCTCTAGCATTTTGGGTCTGAAGTCAACAGGGCTACTCCAGAGTGCCCCATAAAGACATTTGACTTGCAATCCATTTTGACTGGCCTGTTTCATGACATCCATTGAAGTACCATCACACCAGCACACGCACTCTGGATCCCCACAAAAGTCAGTGTGTCTTGCAATGCCCTTTCATTATTGACATGATTCACCAGCCTACCATGTCTGCTCACGCTTCCCAACACTGGTCCCAACACTGGAATTACAGACTTGCAAGAGATCACCGATGTTGCTGTGCCTGCCTTGATGCCGCAGCTTGTGCATGAAGTTTTCTAAGCACTTCTTGTGGTTGTGGTTCTGTACCTTCCCTAGAGAATCTGAGAATGTCCACAAGCATGTAGTAGCTTGGATGCTGTTTGTCAACTGGCTTGCATACTTCTGTATGGTTACAATCCTCCAATATGTAGAAGTTGTTGCCTGCAAGTTGCATGGCTGATGCAGGTTCCACCACCCTCTATATCAAAACAATGCACCAAGTCATTTCAGTGCTGCAAAGTCCTGCTACCTACACAACAGAAAGCTCATACAGTTCCACATATATAGAGATCCCACAGTTATGTAAAAAACAAAATACACCAAGTTGCCTATATGGGCCAGGTTAAAGTTTCCAACATTTGACACTTCATGGTTTTAAAAAATTTCCAAGTTAGTTGTAGATGACCTATGAAGATATGCCTCTGAGTCTAATGGACAAATCCGATCTGAAGAACCTTCATATCTCCTGAAGGGACCCTACATGGTGTAAGGAGGAGGCAAGTAGGCTCAAAGGTTTTCTAGGGTTTGGGTTAAGGCATCAAACATGGTCACCATGTCACCCACAAGATGCAAATGGATTATTAGAAAAGTCTCTTGGCAATCACATATTAGGTTTCTATGAATCTCATGTAAAGCTTCAAAACCAGAGAGCTCATATGAGGATAGCAAAGACCTAAAGTAGAATTGAACTACCAGCCTGCCTTGCACAAAGGCATCTATCACAAGTACATCATCATCCTCATAACATTGTTGCAACTCTACAGACTAACCTACACCCATTGGCTTGAATGCTCGCAGGTTTGCCATGGCCATCATAGCAGTCATTGCTGCCATTGGTGCTGTCTTTATGGATCAAAGGAAATTGAAGGACATACCTTAGCCCAAGCTTGTTTGCGCATCACAATTGATAATCTGCTAAATGTAATATCCATATCATCTTTTGCCCCTCTTTCCCAGTGCTACCAATATTTCATTTTAATTAATCCCTTCTACTTATGCAGGAAACAGAATCCCAAAATCAAAGCATCCGTACATACCTTGCCATGATAAGTAGGCTGGCCTTCCCCAAAAGCATAAATATTGATTTCCTTCTTGTAAAATACATCCTCCATCATGACAGACATTTTTGCCATCTTTCTGCTAAAAGGTTTCATGTTCTGTGGTAACCACGAGGCAGCTTTCCCTGAGACATAGCCTGTCAAAGTCTCTGCATCTGCTCCACTATGAGGAACGGCATAAAAGACGACGAGTTTGAGATTTTTCAGGAATTCTTTTGCTTTGCTGATTGCTCTTCCATCCAAGGCATTTCTTTGAGCTCTGCCAGAAGATCTTCTTGCTTCATTGACGAGGGCTTTGATGACCAGGCCTCCAAAGCTATGGCCAACCAGCGCAAATGGGCGACTGCCGATACGGTCACTTCCCCTGTGTGATACACAAAGAGCACCCATGAAAATGTTTCCCAAAGTAAACTTTCTTGGTGATATTTCCACTGCATTTAGCAAATTTTGAGAATATAAAACCTGATACAACCTGAGTTAGTCCAGGCCTAAAGGTCATTACACTCCCATATTTGAGATTGAGGGAAAAAATCTAGAATATGTCATCCTCAGTGCATATCTATGTCAAGCCCTTCAACAGTCTCTGTGAGAAGGCTCTACATGACCGATAGCTAAGCATGACTTCTCATCAACTAGCAGTCCCTCCTGCCCCTCCCCCCCCCACCAGCTTTCTAGTCTTTCCTCTTGTTTGTATTGCAACTAATTCTTTGCAACAATGTTCACAGACTGTCACAAAACTCCTTCAATGTTCTTTCACCTGATTCAGAGAATTTTCTGGACCGTCACATTGTTGTCATCAGAATGGACCATAATGCAATCTCTGTGTACAACTATGAACCAGGGTTTCCATCTCTGTTTGTTTATCACATGAAAACAAACACAGAAAGCATGCAATTCTAAACTGCCTGGATTTCTAGGCCACTGTAGTTCCATATTCCTTTCAAGGTATTGAGCTCGATAACTAGTTATAGAAGATTTTGCACAGGTTCAGAGGTTCAAACTATCGGAGGCAACTTGTAAGTTAACACTTTTACGGCAGAGCATAAAATAAGAAGAACGCCCTTAACGCACGTCACAACATTCTGGAGAAGATTTTCGCCAATGTACTCGACATCCTCCGTATTGTCTCGGGCAAACCATTTTGTAGCCTCTGCATCATAGGAAACACTGAAAACCCGAATATTTTCTAGATCCTCGGGAAGCCACTTTTGAGGCCATAATATATTGGCTTTGTTTCTCCAAGTCTTTTCGTAATCTGTCCCTGCATCTATTTTCAGTCCGTGAAAGAAAATAACGTCAAAAGTTGCTTCTTTGTCGTGCTTTGCATCGGTTGGGTACAACCTCTTCACAGGGATACTTGGTGCCATTTGTTTGCTGAAGGTTCCTCCTGCACAGGAAATTGACAACATAGACTTCCATAAACTTTTCATGTTGAAATTAAGCCCAGTCCTTCCAATCTAGTCTCATCAAGTTTCAGCAATTTCACGCTTGTCACCAAAATACTTGAAGCCAACAATGATATCCGCAATCAGGATTACGACAAGTTGGAAATATCTGCAACTCGCAATAAGTTGTCTGAAGTTGGAAGACTGAAAGAATTTGTGCAAATTGTGTATTGCTTCACTCACATGTACATCTAATTGCTTTTGCTACAACATCAGCAGCAACTCGAACAAACAAAGACAGACTCTCATACATCCATCTCCAATTCACTGTCATATGGCTTGTTTCTCTCAACGACGTCTAGTCAGAAATTTACACAAGGTCGCTTTCTTCCCTGAGAACACGAGAGTTCAGAGATCACCTCTTGATGTGTCTGTTGTGCTCACCTCGCAAGCTGGATCTTACTAGTATACTCGTACTGTTCAAGCACCGGAGTGGTCGCCTTTTCAACAGCAGCCAGCGCCAAGCTTGAAGAAAAATACGAGTGCAAGCAGCACCAACACACCCATGTAATACTCAGCCAAACCTCCTGAAAAAGGAAGCTGCCTTTGCAAGGCAAACTATGTTATCGGTACGAAGCTGCAATAGCAAATGGTGGATGTTAGAAATGCGACACGTTTCTGGCCTAACAGTGCAGCCCTGTTCTGGCGCAGGGTTTTTAAAGTTTTGACTTTTTGACTTTGTGCCTGCAATAAGATCTTTTGCTCAGTGCCTGATAGTATGCCCCGTGGTTAGTTCTACATTTCCAGCAGGGAAGGTTTTAGGTTCAATCCCAGCCCCCTGATGCAAAACGTTCGCGCAGAACGTTGGCAACGAAGAACATCCACAAAATGTTCTTCAATTTTTTTGGTTGAAGAATTGAAGAACATTGAAAACCGGGTTGCATGGTTTCTTGCAGAACTGTGCGAGGTGAAAAAAGGGCTGAAGTGAATCAGCAGCCACCAGTGCACCAGTTCAGCATGAGGTTGTTCAAGCCGTTTTGGGGATGAAACCCAAACACATCCAGGTAGGGCATTTTTGTTTTCCTCTTCCCCTGCCCAGGGTTTTTTCAGCCCTCTTCTCTGCCCCAAAGTTTTCCCCTCCTACCTACCTACCTACTCCCTTCCTAAACCTAAATTCATTTTCTCTCCCCCGGGTTTAGCTTCCTCCTCACCTCCATCACCAAAGCTTTGAGTGAGCTTTGGAAAGTGGAGACACAAGGGAGCTTAGGAAAGTTGTGACACAAGGGAGCTTGGAACTTCAACCTAGTGACAGACGTTCAAGCTTGAAGGTAAATTCCTTCCCTTTTCCTCCTTTTTTATTTTTTCAATCTTTTTTTGCTATGATGAGGACAACGGCATTATTGCTATTTATGAAGAATTCTCGCACACTTTCCACATGAAAATATGCAACTCACAAACTCATTTGAAGGTGGGACTACTATGTAGTTGTATGTTAATAAGTTAAGGTGCTTCAATAGAATCTAATGAAACTCATTAAAGAACCTAATGCATTATGTCCACTTGGAGGATACCAAAACATTTTGAAAGAATTAAGACTTACCATGATAAAATGTGAAGAAACATTGTGTTGATGTTTAGTTAATGTTCACGCTTGACAATCAACCCCCCTTCATATCACTTTTCATAATATCTTTATACAATTTTCAAATCTAACATGCATAAGGTTATTGAAAAGTTAATATCAAAGGCAATAATGATGCAAAATTTTATAAGTTTTTATTTTTGAAATCAAAAGTTATGCTTCAAAATTGAAAGCTATTTTGACGAAATTTGAAGAAAAGACAATTTTAGACTTCTTCTACTTCAGACAAGTGCAATTCCTTGAAGCAACCTTAATGATGTTAAAATTTTGAAAGAACATTTCACATTTTTAACTAATTTTTTTTGAAATTTGAAACAAATCCAACGATGGATTTGAAAGGAACAATTATTTTAATAAAAGTCCAAAAGCTTGTTCATGGAAATTATTCCATCAATTCCAACTATTACTTGCTACACATAACTTTTTTCCATGCTCTTTTATTTGCACACCATTTGTTTCCATGAATAACACTTCTTCACACATAATAAATTAATTCTCTTTTTAGACATTCATTTCCTCCTTTTCCAAAAATATAAGATAAAAAAATTTCCCCACCCCAAAGCTTCCCATGACCCCTCCTTGAACTTATTCTCCTTATCAAATGGAAGTTGTGGAAATTTTTCCCTCCAATCAAATGGTCTCTTCATCCTCCATGAACCAACAGGAATAAAAAATGATTTGACCCTTGAATGGAGTTTAGGATGAAAATTCTTATGCCCAATGAAACATTAAGAGGTTTCCAAATTCCAATCAAAATAAGATGACAATCCTCATGACCAATGGAATTGGAAGAATCATTTGTTTCTTTACCTTAGATATCTTGATGGGGTCTTTAAGTTTGATCAATGTTAATTTCGTTCATTTAACTTCAACATTTAACTTCATCATCCCAATTTTTTCAAATAACTAATTCTTAAGATAATTTATTGGTAATAATAAATAAACATTCTTGAGTTCCCATTTGATTAAATCAACTCAATAACATTATTAACATTTTTGTGTACCATTTACTTATTTAATACCCCCTAGTTATTCTTTATCATGTATTAATTAATTGTGTAATACATAGTAAATTGGAAATAAAATTTCCATTGTAAAACTTCCCATGTGTTTTCTAAATCCATCATCAAAATTAAGGCTTCACAAATCCATCAGAACTAAGATGATGCGCTCCCAAGCTCCTTGGTAAACTCAAATGTGAGTTTGAAGTGAAAACAACGGAAAAATAAGAAGTTGGGGCACGTTCCCTGGCTTGTAGCACTTTGGAGTTAGAGGGGCATGCTAGAGCTCTGAGATGACACTAAGAAGAATGACAAACATTCAATCACTCACAAGGACCTGCCCAAACCAAACAACAAGTTAGTTAGTGCATAGATGGAACACTTTTGGTGCTAAGACAAATCATGGGCAAACTTCGACTCACAAGACTCACCACGGCCCATACTTGGGGGAAGCCACCACCTTCCCCTTTATAGTATACTTTGTGGTTAACCATGGGACCAGCATCCAAATGGCATTTTGTTTCAGGACTCCCAAATGGGAGTCCCGAAACTCCCAAAGTTGGGACTCATGCAACTTTGGGGGCCCATAATTTTGTCTACAAACCTTCGATTGAGATAAGGTCTAAAGAAAAGTTGTAGCCCTTGTCAAGAGCTTTCTATGTATGTGGCAAACCACCTGCATGCAAGGAAATCGGGGCAATCCCCGATTTTTAGTGGTTGGGAATCAAATTGTCAATTTGATTCCCGGCCCTTCTTTTGGCCATAACTTGTGTTTCAGGTGTCCAAATGAGTCATGCGAGCCCATTTTAAACATCTATGTTCCAAGAGCTTTCAAAAAAATCTTTAATCCAATGAGTTTTGACCCCTGCAATTACTTTTTGAAAATTCAAGAGTTCACTAGGACTCCAACTTCGAAAATGGGAGTTTACTTGGGAATGTGAGGGTTCATTCCCTCACACTCTTTTGCATTTCCGGGAGCATGAAATGTGACTCCCGGGGCCAATCTTGGCCCACACCTTTGCAAACCATTGCCTTAATCGTGAATCCAAAGCTAAGGTTGTGACATAGGATGTTAGGGTTCTCATGTAATTCTGTCATCGCCGCTATCACTGCCGCACATTACACCTACCCTAATTTCTTAAATGAAAACATCAACCTCCTTCGAATGTAAGTACCAAATTATTCTAGCTACCTTTTTTGTTTTTGTTAATGCAAGTGAAGATTCAATCATGGCGAATGATGATGTTACACCTTCAAATCTTCTAATTGCATTAATAAAAAAGGAAGAACTTGAAAAAACACCACTTGACATGAATGTTTCCCAACGGCCACACGAAGAAGAACCGTCCTAAAGAATGGTGCGCACCTAAGTCAATCGTTCAGCATGAAATTGTCTATTGTTTCTTAACCCACATGCCTGAACAATCTATTTAGAATTTGTTCTTATTTTTTAACAATTTGCTAAATTATAATCTGTGGCTCACACCATCGTCTTTTTTTTCCCTGCTTTACTATGAAGAGAATGATGGCAATTACCATCATTTTTTTTTCTCACTATTTGAAAAGAAAAAGAAAACATCATTACTACCATTATCTTTTTTGTCTTCCTTACTTTGTTGCGAAAAGGACAATGGTAGTTCTCATTGTCTTTTTTTCCCTTGGTTTGTTGTGAATAGGACAATGAAAATTATCGTCATCTTTTTTTTTTCCTTGGTTTGCTATGAATAGGATGATGGCAACAATGTTGTTCTTTTTTTTTCTTTGGTTTGTTACGAAGAGGATGACGGCAGTAGTGCCGTCATTCTATTTTTCCTTGGTTTGTTGCGAAGAAGATGATGGTAGTAGTGCCATTGTTTTTTTTCCCCTTGGTTTGTTGCGAAGAGGATGACGACAATAGTGTCATTGTTTTCTTTTTCCTTGGTTTGTTGTGAAAAGGATGACGACAATAATGTCATCTTCTTTTTTCCTTGCTTTATTGTGAAGAGGATGACAACTACCATCATTTTTTTCTTCTTATTATTTGAGAAAAAAAAGGTGATAGCAAAAATGCCATCTTCTTTTGTCCTTCCTTTGTTGCAAAGAAGGCGACGACAAAAGTGCCATCACTTTTTATCCTTTTGTCATCACTTTTTTTTTACCTTTTATCATCAACTCTTGTTGGTGCTCCTTTCAAAGGGAAAGGCTTCATGTTTATAGTCTGGTCCTTTGGAAAAGGTAAAAAATCAATAAGGTTGTTTACTAAGGTTTTTTACTAAGGTTTTTATTTGGATTTGTAAGAATGCAATGGATAGAAAAAATAAAGTAATAGAAGAAGGTTTGTTGTGATCGAGAAGTTCAAGAACAAAATGTTGATGCATTAGAATTGGCAATTATGGAACAAAACAACTTTGCATCAGAATTGGCAATTGAGGAGCAAAATGTTGTTACATTAGAATTAAAAGTTGGGGAACCTAGATTCAATGAAACAAATACTCAATGTAATTTAGAGTTAGTTATGGTGATTATGTCCAATCCAAGTGGTAGGTTACTTTATTTCATAATCTACATAAAGTAGACTTTATTTGATTGATTTAGAAAAATTATACAAATTTTTTTAATTTAATTATACTTGCATATTTCATCATTTGATGAAAGGTGCAGGATTTTTTTCTGAAAATGTTTTCATTACAATACTTGAAAAGAAGTCAACCTTGTTTGCAATACTTGCATTTTGTTGTGTGATTTTATTTTTAAGGTTTAGGGTTATGGTTTCTTTTATTAAAATGTAAAAACTTGTTTTTTGGGAGTTTGTGTTTCAAATCCAAAAATTAAAATTGACCCCACTCAACCACCAACACCCCCTTCCACTTAATATGGTTCAAAAGGATAAAAAATGGATTAAGGATGGGTTGAAATGATAGTGTAAAGTTGGCATTTGCATTGCCTCATAATGTGCCAAATGGTTGTTGACCAAACATTTGAAGGAGATGTATGGTTTAATGGGAGAGAAGGCCAAACTTGGAAGGCCTTTAATTTCTCAAAGAGGTTTCTGACATCAAGACCATGTTAAAATGAACATTTGCATCTTAGGAAATGCCATGGTTGTGTAGAGGCAAAATGATCAAAAGGTTATTGATTGCATTCGTTTTAAAGCCTAACATGAGTGGGTTGAACTTATAATTGTTGCATAGGGATGTCCACCATTACCAAAACCAATTTTGGTCATGTTAGCTTCACAACAACTGTTGAAGGTGTTAGGTTTTAATGCCTAGGGCGTGGGAAATGTGTTGCAAGATGTATCATCATGGATGGAAAAAGATGAAAATTTATAAAATGATGGTCTAATCAAATTGCTCTACATATGCACAATGATTGAAAATGGCATGGGATGTCAAAAATTGAAATTAAGTGTCCACTAAAGTGAATCAGACATAAAAGTTAATAGTTGTATTAGATTTCCATGAATCATTTTAGTGTTACAAAAGGTTACAAAGGTGGCAGCTATTTATTAAGCTAAACACAACATTGTAAATAATGTTAATATGGTTTTAAGGTTTCCACTTTACATAGTATGCTAGTTTTTTTAAACCCTTCATTTTTTGGACTACCCATTTTTTAAATTTTAGCCTTTTGATATACTATAGAAAACCTTTTTTTCCATTGGGTTTTTCAACATTTTTTGATCCACCCATTTTTGTACATCTTTTATTAATATATATTTATTTGTAATCACAATTGTTTGATGGGTATATGGTTAATCATATATGTCTTTTTCTTTGTCGTCTTTTTAATGTTTTAAATGTAAGAATCAAAGTTTAAATAATCCTATATGCATACTTTATAATTAACTTTTTAAGGGTTACAAAAATCAAAATATACATTGTGTAATACCTACATTTAATGTATTATAAATCAAATCACCTAAAGATTTTTAAAACAATACCCACATTTTAATTAACTTATTGGCATTATCATGAAGTTAAACATGCAATACTTACATCCTTTTTATTCTAACTTCCATAAAGCCATTTTAAATTTGCAATACCCGCAGATAAGTTTCTTAAATAGTAGTTGGATTTTTCTACATCCATTGTAATACTCGCATACAAGTCCCCTAAATAGTTACTGATTTTTTTTGTACATCCATTACAATATTTGCATATAAGTATCTTAAATAGTTGTTAATTTTTTTTACATCCATTGCAATACCAACATATATGTTTTTTCATGTTGATAAATTATTCAAATCATTATTTTATATAATTATTCATGATAATTAATTGTCATAAAATTATCTCCAAATAATAATTAATTTAGGTATATAAAAAGACATATTTTAGGTACCCAAACCACTTATTGGTTATTTTGAAATGATTTTAAATGTGGGTATTGCATTTAGGGTTAAGTTTTCACTTAAGGTTATTTAAATCACATATGGATTATTTTTAAATGAACTCGCATGTGAGTATTGCATCTAGGCCTTCATTTTCATTTAAAAGCACCCAAATTACATATTGGTTACTTCAAAATGACCTTACATGTGGGTATTACGTTTAGAGTTGAGTTTTCACTTAAGGTTACTTAAATCACCTATGGGTTATTTCAAAATGAATTTGCATGTGGGTATTGCATCTAGGCCTTGGTTTTCATTCAAAGGCATTCAAATTAGGTATTGGTTATTTCAAATTGACCTTACATGTGGGTATTGCGTTTAGGGTTGGGTCTTCATTTAAAGTTACTTAAATCACCTATGGATTATTTTAAAATGAACTTGCATGTGGGTATTGCATTTAAGTTCTGGTCTTCATTCAAAAGCTCCCAAATTACATAATGGTTATTTCAAAATGACCTTACATGTGGGTATTATGTTTAGAATTAGGTCTTCACATAAAGTTAACAAAATCACCTATGGGTTATTTTGAAACAAACTTGAATATGGGTATTACATTTAAGGCTAAATATTCGTATAATTTTGCAATATTTGCACACATACTTACTTTCACTAACTAAAAATTTGGCCTTCATTTTTTAAATAATTAAATAAAATGTTTAACAAAACAAAAAAAACTATGTCTTTTACCATTTGGTAATATCTCCAAGCTTAGTTTTTTCACTTTCTTTAAAAAAGATATAAAATGAAATTGCATTGTTTTGCATATGTTTAAATTGTAATCATTCCCCCCAAAATGCACCATAAATTTATTTTATTTACTATAGACTTGTAAAAAAAAATTTAATTAATTTATATGTCCCAAATTATAAACCTAACCCATAATCCAATAGTATATACTTGTAGTAATTATATGAAAATTTGTATTTTCTTTTAATAAACTTTCTACAAAATTCAAATTTAATATGTTATAATACAAAAAAGAATAGACGTTAAATTGTCATAAATGTTTAGTAGGCCTAGGTGGCCTAGGCTACTAACCTAGGTGACGTAGGCTAGTAAACTACCTTCATAGCTAATAAGTTTACTTAATAATCTAGACCACCTTGAATACATACTTAAACCATCTAAGATACCAACCTAGAAAGCGTACACAAATGAGTAAACTACATAATAGGCCTATATTACGTAGGTAGCATACTAGGTACACCTAGGGTAGGCTATTAGGTAGTTAATTAGGTTACTTAACAAGTAGTCTATTCATGTATTATTTATGTTAAGCTAGGTTGTTTAATTTGGTTAATGTTGACATTTTAATTAATCTAACAACCTTGGCGATGAACTTCTATTGTAGCTATTAATTTGTCCAAGTTGCAAATTCTTGATTGGTCATTTGTTCCAAGCTACGGATTTTTGGTTGCCTTCTTTTAATTACTACTATGTTTTTGAAATGGTCAAGTCATGTTTAACTTCTCAAGGTGTTAAGAGCATTACGTAACAACTTGGCCTTCACAAACTTTAGCATGGTTTTTAAAAGCTTATGAACATTTTCATACCCAATTATTTATCTTTTAAAAATTTGAAATTCTCATTAAAAATAAACTTCAAACAAAAAATTGCACTATACATAACCATAGGTTGATATATATAATTAAAATTTAATATTTTTTTAATCAATTTTTATTATATTCTAAATAAATATGAAGATATTATATGTATTAAAATGAATCAACAAAATAATTCCATAATATTAATAATTGCATATAATGTGTTACTCAATATGTTATAAATAACAATATATTTAGACCAATATTTAATCCAATACTATAAATCATAAAAAATAAAAAATCATGCGTTTTAATTAATTTATTAAAACATGCATTAAAATATTATTAAATTAAAAACTTTATGTTTTTGTTTTTTGAAATGAGTTTACAACTTTAGAAGGGAAAAAATAAATATGTGCATCATTGAAAAAATGTTAAGCATGAACTTTTAATTTTTGGTTTCGACAAATTTTTCTAAATTCTAACATTAAGTAGTAAGTTTTATATCGAATTTTAAACCCTTGTACCATCAATGTGACCAATTTTGCAATATGTTCATTAAGACCAATATTTGTTATATCGTATTATAAGGTGAACAAATTATTTGAAAACATGAATTTCATGATGTACTAGTGGGGAATCAAATATTTAAAAAATATTTTTATGTTTCATGGTTAATGAGTTATCACAATATAATACAAGTATTGCATTTAAACAAAAGAGGCTTAAAAAATATTAAACTCAACAATTATGGGACATATGGAAACAAAGGAAATTCATAATTATGTTATAATTTTAAATAATTGATAATATTGAAAACCAATATTATGAACAAAGTCTAAAGTACAAACCTTAAACCTTAAAATATATGAATCAAATTCCTAAAGCCTAATTTTAAAAGTTCAAATGATATTTTGCCATAAACCTTATTAAAACCTTAATTATACAAACCCTATCAAAAAATAGTCCTAATGATATATGCCTCAAACCCAAGAAACTATACAAATTATGCAAATTATAATGCAACACAAAAAAATTAAAAAGAATATTAAAATAATTAGAAACCAAATTTTTAAACTTTTAAATTATGAATATTTTTTGACCAAAAAAATCAACCTTAATTTATTTTTTAAATCAAATAAATATTGTAAAAAATGAAAAGAAAAAATATGTTTCTTACCTTTGTGTGATTTTCAAAGTTGATTTTTTCCACCTCTTTGAAGAGGATATAAAATGAAATTGTATTATTTCACATATGTTTGAACTTAAAAAATTTCCCCCCAAATTTAACCTAGTTTAAGTTAATTACTATAGATTTGTGAAAAAAATGTTAATTACTTTATGTTTTGCAAACCCTAAACTTAAACCATAATCCAATAGTTCATACTTATAATATTTACATGAAAAGATGTATTGTAATGTCCATTCCATAAATAAATTAAATAAAAAAATTTAATAAAGTATGAATTAACTAAATTAAAATTGTTGCAATTAAAACATTGTTTCCATTATAAATTGTATGTAATACATATATATGGGGGACCTATGTTCATCATCCATGAACTAGGGCAAACTTTACTAAATTGATTAGAATGATTGGGGAAGGGGGCGGGGGAAATGAATAGTGGTAGGTAGGAAGGTGGGTGCATAAGTACTTACATAGGTAGGTAGGCAGGTTAATAAGTAGAAAGGAAGTTCAAAAAGCAAGGTAGATAGGTTATTAAGGTACGTAGGCATGTATGTAAGCAAATTAGTATAGAAGAAAAAAGCTACTTCATCAAAGTGGCTAGGTTTGAATGATATTTATGTCAATAAGGTGGTTGTGTGTATAGGGTTACTAATTAGTAAGGTAGTTAGGTGAGTAGGGTGGATAGTTAATAGGGTAGCTAAGTCAGTAGGGTAGGTAATTAATAAGGTAACTAGGTTAATAAGGTAGGTAGTTAGTATAATACATAGGTCAATAGGATAACTAGTTATTAAAATGACTATGTCAATAGAGATAATTAGGAAGGTACCAAGGCCAATAGAATACTTATGAGGGTAGGAAGGTGAGTAGGGTAGCTATGCATGAGAACAGGTCCAGGAAGAAAATGGCCAAGAAAGAAAGCACAAACGAAACAATTTTTTTTTTTAAAAATTAAATTAAATTAAAATAACCTAAGTACAATGGTCAACAGCAACAAGAAATGGACTGCGATGAACCCCATCTGATGCCGAATGAAGAAACGCAGCCCATCCAGTGGACAGAACGGGATGGTGCGTTGGTGGCTGCTGTTTCACTCTGGCCTGTTTTCAGGCATGTTGAACTCCGTTGGCCTCTCGCCATTGCAGGCTGGCACGCTTCCCCGGCATGAAACACTGACCTAATTTGGAAGAGACATGCTTGGGGGGACTTTACAGTGTGGTTTATGGATGCGTTGTGTTGTTGCTGCTAGGTCACCTTTGATGTTGATTTTCAAGCGCGGTTTTTGCTGGTGTTGAAGGGGCGACGACTCCGGTGTTGAGCAGTGCGCGTTCAGTGTGTCGTAGCTGCGAATTGGCAGGTGAGCAGAAGAGATTGATGTAGAGATGATGTCTAAAGTCTATTTTTGTCAGGGAAGAGAGCAACGTGTGATTTCTACTAGATGTTAATAGTCCCGTAGAGATGGGAATGAGAGTCTATGTCTTTTTTGTGGTCGTGTTGAGCCGATGATGTTCTAGCAATAGCTCGATGTACATGTAGGTGAAGAGCGTCACACAATTCTGATATTTTTGCAGTCTTCCACTTTCTCCAGTTACTATATTGCAGAGTTGCAAAAAAATTCCAACTGGATGTTGTAATCTCAATTGCAAATACCACTGTTGCCTTTACCAAGTACTAGTACGGTGACAAGCATCAAGTTTCTGAAGCTGGATGAGTCGATTCTGTTGCAATTATTGGAGGCTAATTTCAACATCTAGGTTCAATTTTCTCTTGTCATTTTTTCTGTGCAGGAGGGACCAGCTTCGGGAAACAAATGGCTGCACCAGTTATTCCTGTGAATCGGTTGTACCCGATCGATTCAAAAGATGACGTCAATACAAACTTTGACGTCGTTTTCTTTCACGGGCTGCAAATTACTCGAGGGACAGCACCTCAAGAGGGATACAAGAAAACTTGGACTACAGAAGATAACATACTGTGGCCTCAAGAATGGCTTCCCAAGGATCTGAAGTACATTCGAGTTTTCAGCCTATCCTATGACACAGAGGTTACAAAATGGTTTGCTAAAGGGAATTCGGAGGATGTCAACGAGATTGGCGAAAATCTTGTACAGACTCTTGTGATGTAAGTACTTGTAGAGTACCTGTTATTTGTGCTTCAGTCATAGAAAGACTTAACTTGTCTTTGATGGTTTGAGACTTTGTTCAGCTAGACTGAGCCCAGTATGCAGAAGTTTCCGTAACTAGCCAAATACCTAGAAAGGTAGATGAGCCTAGTGTGGCACTGCGGCCGTCTAGAAATAAATTTATCTGAGTTTTTATGAACTCTGAAACATTTGCTAAAGCCAATGCCAGAATATCACCAAGAAGGTGGAGATGTTTTCATGCCCAGTGCTATTTGTGTATCATCATCACATGCAGGGGAATTGAAGATATAGGATGTCGACCATTTGCTTTGGTTGGTCATAGCTTTGGAGGCCTGGTCATCAAAGCCTTGGTAAATGCAATGAAAACACGTTCAACTTCTGAAGCTGCTGAAAGCGATGCTTTAAACAGTGATGCCATTGACAGAGCCAACAAATTCTTGCAAAATCTGAAAGGAATTGTTTTCTATTCTGTTCCTCACACTGGAGCAGATGCGGACGCTTTGGGTCGCTATTTCAAATTTCAAGGGTTGTCGACTATGGTCAACGACCTTAGACCCTTTAGCAGAAAGATGGCAAAAATGTCTGTTATGAATGAGGATGCATTCTACAAGAAAGGGGTCATTATTTTTGCTTTTGGGGAAGGCAAGCCTACTTTCTCAAACAAGGTATGTCCTTCACTGTCCTTGCATCAAGATTCCAGGCTGATAGGTGTTGGTTAGTCTGTACAGACTTGTGGCAATGTAATGAGGAGGATGTTGTGCTTGAGGTAGATCCTCTTTGCAAGGCTTATAAGGTCAATTTTATTTTAGGTAGATGGAATCCTCATATGAGCACACTGGGTTTGAAGCTTCACAGTGAGGTTTATAGAAACCAGTAATATAAGATTCCCAAGGAATTTATGAAGTTTCTAATAATGCATTGCATTCATTTTGTGTGTATCCTTGTGACCATGGTTTACAGATAAATTAGAAACCATTCCTTTGACCAAGCCCTAGAACCTCCAAGCCTACTTGCCTCATCCTGACACCATGGAAAATGGACCTCCAGTAGATTTGAAAGTTCTTTAGAATTTCTCCTTAGATTCTGGGACACATCTTCATTGGTCATCTATAAGTAACCTATGCTTTTGAACTATGTAGTGTGAAATGTTGGAAATTGGAAGCTTGGACCAAAATAGGCAAAGTTTTTGTTGTTTTCTGAATTTGCATATAATTCAAGTAGGGGACCTTTCTATGTTTGCAGCTGTTTGAGCTTTCTGCTGTGTAGAGATAGCAGTACTTTGCACCACTCAACCGACTTGCTGTATTGTTTTGAATTTAGATGGTGGTGGAATCGGCATCAGCCATGCAGCTTGCAGGCCTCAACTTCTACAAATTAGAGGATTGTAACCATATGCAAGTATGCAAGCCACATAATCAAAGTCATCCAAGCTATTACATGTTGTTGAAAGTTCTTCGCCTCTGCAGCAAAGGTCTGGACGCACCAAAATTGCCGCGTGAACTTATGGAACAAGCTGCAACATCACGAGTTGCAACAGGAAGACAAAATGCAAGAAATGATCCATCAAAGAGATTTTTCTAATGTTTTGTTCAAGAAACTGGATCCTAACCACCAATATTAATTAAATACAATACAATTATTATTGTGGCTAGAAACATGGTTAAACATCATGATGATTGGATAATTACTACTGGTTATATATGATTAGACACAACCTATTTCCTAGGGAGCCTACTAGGTTCCTTTTATGTATAAATGGATCATATATCAATTATATCTATATATTAATCATATTGAATATGAGGTATAAACTTAACAGTAATTTAATTATTTTATTTTAATTTGAATAATAATAATAATAAAATTTGAAATTATTATATGCATTTATTTTTATGCATATACCAATCTAATATACTTTTTAAATATTTTTTACACATGTAATACATTTATTTATTTTTATACATATATTATATGAAAGTTTAATTTAATTGAATATGATAAGTTTTTAATGTACAAATAAATTACATATTTCCCACCCCTTAGACGTTTATTTTATTTTAAAATTACAATCTAAAAATGGCTTTTATAATATAATATCATAATTTTACCATAAAATTTTATTGCAACATTGTATAATAATATTTAATTTAATCACATCAATAAGATTTTAAATGGATTATATATCAAGTATATTTAAGAAAATTTTGATATTAAAGGTTTTTATATCACCTATATGTACAACATGTTTTTCTTTTTGGCAAAACATCACCAGTGAAAGGGAAAAAAAAGACTAAATAGAGATATTTTCTTTTAGAATTAACTTCTCAACTACTTCCCTTTTCCTCCTTCCTTTCTCAAGGGTATTCATGGCATGAACTAGTGTAACCAAAAAGGAAGGCTCATAGAACACCCTCACAACTGTTGTTGAATTCCCTTTGACAAAATGTGGGTGATTCCCTTCGTTTGGTATAGACAGACTTACAATTTCCTAATCAAAGTCCACATCT
>Ga0116231_10000021_pt1 | contig 141390 bp, 102 predicted proteins | sample S1TSphgellanicum_2_FD_89695 | JGI IMG/M metagenome (GOLD analysis project Ga0116231, IMG submission 89695) | Host-associated microbial communities from peat moss isolated from Minnesota, USA - S1T2_Fd - Sphagnum magellanicum MG | ecosystem: Host-associated > Plants > Peat moss > Unclassified...
AGTATGACTTTTTTTTTTTATACATATTTATTGTGTTTTTTTTGTTTTTTTTTATTATTTTTTTTTTTTTTTCTTTTTTTTTTTGTTTTTTTTTTTTTTTTTCCCTCCTTTATTTATGTTGGTGGTTGTATTGTCCTAACTCTACAAGATAGTTCTATTGTAAAGTAGAATTATTAGCATCACGAGTTTTACTATTATGTCTTTGAAAAATTGTTCTTGAGATGTGTTTCCAAATAGTTATAATTTTTTTAAACAAATTTAATTATATTATTTCTTGATTTGATTAAAACCCCCAACATTACCATAGGTGTAAAGGTAATTGTCAAGCCCCTTGTTTGGGCCTATTTACAAAGTGCATGAATTGCACACTCCAACTATGGACACTCCAATTTGTGCCCATTACGTTGGGTAAGGTGTTGGGCGGGGCACTCAACATGATGAGTAATGGTGAGACCATTACATGACATTATGGTCTAGGTGGTAGATTCAACAATGTTTTTTGAAAAATCATGTTCAACAGATATTTTGGTCATTATTATGAATGTATGATCATCATGGAAGACTTTGTCATATATTTTGGTACCACAAACTTTAATAGGAATAATAAAATGGGCACCACCAACATGATGGACAAATTCCATGCCCTAGATGCATAGGGAATTGGGAATGTCAATTACAGATGTATTAGGAATCTTAGCAGTTAGGAATATGCTAAACACCATTACCAAACTTTGTCCAATCCAACAAAGATGTCATAATGTTCAATCTTGCATATGAAACATGCAAAACAAGTAAAACCATGCAATGTGAAAAGGCACAAAATGACAAACTTGAAAATGCATTAATTGGACAAAGCTTCTTAGGGGGTATTAAGTGTCCCACGTTGTGCTCTTCATTCCTCTAAATCAACAAGCTTGGATTTTGGAGGTTTTTAATAGACAAATTAATACAAGAAGCATCTTTTAAAAACATCTTGCAATTTTGAAAGAGCCTCCAAAGGACAATTCCCACTAACTGGACAATTAGTATCTACTCAATTGGCTCGATCCAGGTGAATGGCATTGGCATCATGTCAAAAATCAAAGGATGTAATTTCCAATGTTGGTCGGTTATTGTGAAAACACCTTGTTATCAACCTGCTTATTAATAAGCTACTTGTTTGATTACTGATTTTTTGAAAATGAGTAGATAACCTATTAGCTAGGTATTTAATTTTCAAAATTTGATAGCTTATCAAAATGATTGAAATTTCATCCAATTAGGTTATCAATCCTATATATGTTCATGATTCTTTTATAAAAGGAGAAAAAAAAACCTATAACCTACCCTACCAAGGCAATAGAGCTGGTAATTCTCTAGGTGGGTATTTGAGAACCACCTTGTTGGTTCTCTTATAACAGGCGATTATTACAAAAAGGCAATTATTGCAAAAAATAAACATCTAAATTGATAACCGTGGGCATTATTTCAATAATGAAATTGATAAGCACTGGGTTTTTTTTTAAATTAAAAAAACCTACCCAGCCAGTTATGGAAAAAAAACAATAACTGGCCAAGACTAGTAGCTGCTTTCCAGATTATGCTAAGTGAGGGTATCGAACTAAATTACAAAAAAAATCCAAACTGAACACCAAAGTTGCTGCCACAAATTGGTCACCAAGTGCATTCAACTGGGAGGAGCCGATAGGATGCCCAACAAACAAGAAAAATCAATACCCCTTTGGCAAGTAAATCAACGCTGGTGTTCCATAACAATGACGGCCTCATTCTAGGCCCCTTATTGGGGAATGCCCCCACTCTGGAACTTTACCCTACACTTGAAAGCCCAAAGGTGGTGGCTTTCCCAAAGTAAGGGGCTTAAGACTAGGTGGTATTTTGGGAATGTCTCCCGCCCATGCCCATGCCCATGGGGCTTCACCCATTGAAAACATGAGGTGTAGAAGAGGGAGGGCTTTTAAGCCTACTCCTTGAGAGTCAAAGGGATCTTTCACCTGTATGTAAGCATAAGAACTCTCCTCCTTTCTAGAAGGGATATTCATGCCCATAAGGGCCTTCCAAATATACTAGGAAAGTGTTTATGCAACAACGCCAAACAATCAATCAGACCCTGATAGGAAATGCAACCAAACCAATGCACATTAGCCGTCCATGTAGATGAAATCACTACAAATAGCCCAAGAAAATGGATGGTTGTGAATGCACAATGTAGGTCTTGTATTTTTCTGCCATTTGTAAGATGACGAGTGTACTTGGGAACATCATTTTTTTCTTTGGGTGCAAAATTTCACCAAAATGAGCAAGTTTTTTTCAAGCTGCAACTCCCCCCACAAAGGGTTTTTTTTTAAAAATTTGATAAAACAATTCACCAAAAGAGCAGGGTTTTTGGACTGGGGTTGCTAGATGTAGAGTGCCTGCTCCTGCAGGTCACTAAACAGCAGCAGGATTACACAAAACAAAATTCTGTCCTACCTGCCCTGTAACCAAATCTGGGTATATCGCTTTGTGTGGATGCTTGCCACTATGGCTAAATCACAAAAGTGAAGAAAAATAACCTCTAGGTTAGTGACGTTCCTTGATTTTAAGTCCCCAGAGGTGGCTTGTGCCTTCTGCACCGAGGGAAGCTGATGCAAAGCTCTCAGCTGTAGGCTTTATGATATTGTGATGAACTAATCTTTAGTGTAATATGGAACCGGGACAATGTCATTCCACCTAGGAATGCAGTGAGTATAGTATGGCAAGGTGCCACCAGAAAAATTCGGTCACCAAACTTTCAGTTGTTCATTTTGGCAATTGAAATTTTTCAGTTGCATAGGCTGGCAATTGATCATGACTGAAAAGTGGTAACTGAATTTTTAAGGAAGCAACCAAATTTTTTTGGTCAATGACAGAAATTGTTTTAGTCGCAGGATCAATGGTGGAAATCAAGCCACTGCTGATTGGATGATTGAAAATTTACGGTCATTGTCAAAAACATTTCAAACAACGATCAAAAAATTTCAGGTGGCAATTGAAAATTTTCGATCATTGACTATGGCGACTGAAAATTTTTAGTCTCCCATTCAGTGATAGGAAAATTGAATGATGGAAAAATTTTAATTGCCAGAATTAATGTGATTGAAAATTTTGGATCGCAAGAATTGATCTGATCAAAAAATTTCAGTTGCTAAAAAGAAACAATTGACATCCATCCTGATGAACGAAATTGGTAAGTTTGAATGAACGCTGACATAACAATAAACGTAATCTGGGTGTGTCACATTAGTTTTGATAAACCTGAAAGCCACTCCCCCCATTTGTGAAAAGTTGTTTCATTGGAAATGTGTGAAAATCACACTTGCAAGTCTAGTTGAACACATAAGTAATACAAATGTCCCTCTTGCAACAATAAAAGGGCATGCACATAATGTTTTAGGTTTGCAATGTCTACAATTTTAGCTTATAACAAAAACAATTATTGGGCATACTTGCATTTCCTCACTGTTTGAACCTAATGGCAAATAGTTGCAAGGATGTACTACTTGGATGGATTATTGAAACATGAGCTATATTATATTGAGGGGGTTGCATTGATGAAGACATTTAGAATATCATTCTATTGATAATGGGACAAATAAGATCAAGGGAAAGCTGTTGATAGGTTGAAATCAGGCCAAGGCTGTTGACAGGCGATATTAAGCCAAAGTGGTTGAAAGACCCAAAGACATTCTCTTCTTTCAACTAACAATTATACAAGTAGATTCCTTGGCTTTTACTTTAGAAAATTTAGGTACTACATATTTCCATTCATGGTCTTGTGACTTAACATACATTTCCTTTCATTCTACACCTAAGGTGTTAGGTGAAGACAAGTGAAGATGACATGATGATGGATTCATGAAGACTCTACCAGAATTTTCATGGTTGGCCTATTTTTTATTTATGTGGATGTGCAGACTTATTGTTATGAATGCATGGACTGTAGGGGCCATTGATTTGATGATCATGGTAGCCTAGTTCCCATTAATGTGTTTTGTATGAAATTCCTTTTGTACAAGGTTTTAAATAGTCATCAAAATATGGGGTCTTAGGGTTTTATGTGGATTTTATGGATAATTATTGATATCAACTTGTGTTTGTTTTGTAAATGATGTTTGCAGGTTCAACAATGGGGGTTGAACTCAAGCTTTGGAGTTTGTCCATTGAGGATGCAGATTCAAAACTAATCGGTCTATTGGGTTGAGGTGATGAAAACTCCTACGCCATTTCAAAGGAACTATTGGAAGATTTAGAGACTGTTGATTGGCCTTTCAATTTTTGTGATCCTAATTGAAAATGCCACATCAAGATGAAATTGAAGAGATTGATCAAGATTGGGGCTGAAGCTTTTGTCATTTCAATCTTGGAGGATGATGATGCAGGTACAATCAATAAGAGGAAGCAAGTTGCCACTACTCATCACCCTTTAATTTGTGACGAAAAAGATGTGTTGATTGTGCCACATTTAAATTCAGATGACCCTAATTTTGAAAATTGTCCACATTACTCTATAGTAAGGAGCAATTTGCCATGCACCTCTAAATTAGGAACCCTTGAAATTCTTGAACTAATATGAAGGCAACCTTTTTTGTCAATAGAAGTTCTAGAAAAATACAATAGAGCTATTGATAAATTAAAAGTTGAGATGAAAAGGATTAGATGATCACATGTGGTGTTTGAGTTCTTGGGAAAAGGATGGGAAGGCCATAGTGAAGTTATATTATGGGAATTCAACTTGGGATCATAGTAAAACCACCATTGTTAATTTGTTTGCAAACTTTTCAAAGAAACACCTAGTGTCATTTGCTCATGTCAAGATCAACTATTGTAGATGAAAAACATTTTATTATAATTTTCATCCCCAATTATAATCAAGCAAACCAATGATCTTGACTCAAGTTAATCATCATAAATTAGTTGATAAGGGTGTAGTTACAACATTTGGATTTGCTAAATGATAATGCAAGTTCAAGTTAGACACCTTTAAACCTTGTTGGTGATCATCACTCCCCACTAATGTTTTTTTGGCAAAATTTCACACGTTGGCAAAGAAAAAAACCTTGGTGAAAAGCAAGTATGACTTTTAGCTACATGATTTGGATGAAATTGCAAAAACATGAACATGTGGGATGGGCATGTCATCATTTGTAAGACAAAAGGTCCAAAATGTGTGTTGTTTCACTGATTCATGTGAACCTTTGGATGTCGTGTGTTCAATGAGCCTATGAGCTCCTTCACATGTGCAATTATTTTAAGCAAGTGCCATCAACACCACTAGTTGTTTCAAGTAGATGCCATCATTGCTTACACCAAAAAGCTACAATTTGGAAATCACTACAAGCATACACATTAAATTTTGAATGTTAGTACTTTTAGTAGGATAAATGGCAAGGGGGTGGTTTTTGAATGTTAGAACTTTGGGAATGGCACTATGTGCAATGCACAAATGGTGAAAGCTTTCAATTTGATTCAATCTTATTTGTTTTAATTCAATTAAAGGTAAGCATTTATTACGTGCATTTGATCTTCCTATTATTTATTTTATTGCACACTTAGCATTTCAACATGTGTGAGTTTTGTTAGTCTACAAAGTTCGATCGCATTTGTTTAATGCCTTTGAAAACTAAAATATGTAACTGCAACATTTGTGAAAGCCTGAGAGAAACAACTTGAAAAATAATTCTTTGAACCTAGGATTTGTAATTGTAGTATTTATGAAAATTTGAAAGAACTAGCTTGAGAGATAAGCAACTTGTTTAATTGTTTGTTTGCACATGGTGATGGTGCCATTGAAACCTCCAATAAGGTTCAAATTTTGTCATTTTTTTCCATTATTGATTTGCTTAAATCTCCAAACCATGGCAACACATTTAATACATCTATACCTCTATCAAATGGGACTATAAAAAGGTTTGAAGTAGTTAGAACCCTAGAGAGTTTACCAACATGTTTGCATTCAACATCAGAGAAAGGGAAAGCAAAAAGTTACTTCAAAAGATTCACCTAAACCTATTTTTGAAAAACAAATGTTCCAAAAGCTAAAGTTGAGTGTGGTGAACCAAAAAGAAAGAGAAGGAAACTTGAATAGGAATTGAACTAAATTTTTCAAGAACGTTGGGTTGTGAGATTCTATTGAGCAAAATTGGTTTTTGGGAAGGATGGGAAGATGCGGATGGTGAGATGTAAAGTTTGTTCTACTGTTGAGGGGAGGGAAAAGCTCTTAGTGCCAAAGCTAGACTTTTTGGTGAAGCATTTTGGGTTGACGAAATGCACTGCTACAAAACTCGGTTTTGTTCCTAGTTAATTTTATTCATGTACTATTAACACACATGTGAAAAATGAAAATTTGGTTGCTTCCACAAGGCACAACACAATTCTTGTTCAACTTCATAATAGGGGTAAAACAAATAAGAAGAAGAATTTTATTTAATTTGTTTGCAATTTGGAACTTTTACAACAAGGCAAACCCATGACTGATTTTGACACTTTCAAGTCTTTGTTCCAGTTTCTTAAGTTTGAAAACTTTCCTTACAAGCATTGGTGTGACTCCACAAGTTGGAGTACATGGTAGAGTTGATGCATGATGTTATTTTCCATGCCATAAAGGGTGTTGTGCAAAAATCAGAATATATTTCAGTGAGTTGTGATGAACTCACCACCATTAACAATCATAGTTGGTTGTCTATTCATGTTTATGTGAGGGAAAAATGGAAGAGACTCCCCATTTTGCTAAACCTATAGAGGGTGGTTAATGGATCTATTGTTGACAATTTGACCTATTTGATAATCCAAAATCTCGTTGAGTATGGGGGGTTGAATGAAGTTGACATTACCAAAAAATTGATTTGCTTTGGTGCAAATGGGGTTATGGTTTTTCATGGTGTTAAAGGTGGTGTTACCACTCCATTTGTAAATGGTGTCCACTACATGGCTCATCACACCAATCTGGTTATTCAAAGCTTGAACAAGTTGAGTTTGGTCTCTAAAATCAAATTTATGCTTACTTCCATTTACAATTATTTTGTTCATAGTCGTAAGAAACATCTTGAGGCCAACAAACTTGTTAAATTTTTGGAAAGCAAAGCCAACAAAACCTTGAAAAACATAAAAACCCACTAGATTTTTATGTTGTCATCTTCCAAGCTGAATGTACAAGGTTATGGTTGTAAAGATGGTTATTGATAGCCCCACCATTGACATTGCAAAAAATAATAATGAACTCCTTTGTGATGAGAAGGCACTTTTAGGGCTTGCCTGTGTGCTACCTTTGTTAGGATCAGTGCAAGGCTTGTCCTAGGTTGCATAAGCATGAGACACTTTGATTTGTGACTTCATTGATGTTATTAAGGTTTGTGAATTTGACATGTAGACAATGTATTGTGAACTTGGGAAGAGGTTCTTATTTCAACATTTCACCATTCTCCATGATCTTGTTCAACATGCCCATGATCATTTACCTTTGATTTGGTGGATAAAACTTGTGGCTTGCATTTAATATGCTACATTTTACTTTGGAAACAAGTTATACATATGTTGCATGTACCATAGATGCAACCACAAGGATTACAAGTATGGTGAGTAAGGAGGCTTGGTTTCAATGTGTAGAAATTGTGAAACAACAATGTGCCAAAACTATTGTTGGAAAAATGTTTTCCTACACAAGAGCTATTGAATGTCACTAGGGTAATTTAATTTCAGTATTGGTTTATTCCAAAAGATGAAATAACCTTTCCAAATCATGTGGCCATTTTACAAATGCATTTTGGGCATTAGAAGCCCATTGGCAATTCTACAATGTTTGTTGGGCCATTGATAAACCATGTTGTGCTTGACCAATAGTCCTCATTTTTTCAAGCTTACAATGCAGAATCATGTTTAGGCTACCATGTTGCTTCCCCATGATTGTAACCCCACAACAAGATGGGATTTTAAACCACTGACTATTGAATAGTTTGAAATGGCCAAAATTTGCATAATTATGGTCTTGGGCATTGTGGAGGATGAATGTACCATTTCCAACCTTTCTTTCATGGAATCAAAGCTTTGGAACCATTTGATTATGCATTTGGATCTTGTTGTGTAGATGTATGCACAAAAGTTTTACTCCTTGGAAACCTTCCCATTCTAAATAACAATATGCACTTGGAATGATGACCGTCAATGTTATGTAGTGGTGGCTTAAGTAATTTTTTAGTTTGCCATGTGATCTAAATTTATTGTGAGTTTTATAAGCAACCAATCATATGTTTTATATGGTTGAATGCAGTTTCAACTTGTTGGTTTTATGCCAACATTGTATCTAGTTATTGAAAAAATCTACAGTGCCTATGAAGGCCATTTTTTCCAAGATTTGCTTTATGTTGCACATTTTATGTTTTACATGTCCATGGAATTTCAATTGATTTTGGTTGTCAATGGTGGTGATGTGGAATCACATTCATATAAGTATGTTTAGCCCATGTCTCATATGCATTTGTACATGGTTGTTTTATGTCATGTGTTCTAGTTCTAGGTTATTTTGCAAGAAAGGTCAAAACTTGTAATTAGGAGCCAAAATGATTACTTTGGAAAAGGATTGCAAGTCCTTTTTCCTCAAAGAAACTTTTACATGCAAGTGAAATTTTGAATGAGATTTTTTATAACTTGCTTTAAAAAATATTAATTTTTTTCCAATGCATCATATTTTTCTTGTTAATCATTATTGAATAAATATGAATTTTTAATAGTGTGTAGGTTCCTTATAGATTCAATGTTTCATTTTGAAAAATGACCAAAATTTTAAATCATCATTAAAAATTAAAATTTCACATTATTTAGTTTTATTATATTCCAAGCTATAATTTTTTTAATACATCATGTACATTATAACCCATTTATATGTGATTAAAAGCTCTTCAAGCTTTGAAATTCTAAAGCAATTTTGAAACAAATTTTGAATTTGTAAAGATTTAGAATTCCTCATTTAAAAAAGTATGAGTGTTTTTTGAATGTGGCTAATATGTTCATATCATTTATATTTTTTTCAATGATAATTCTTCTACTATATGAGTCATTTTAATAGTCCTTTACAAAATTGATTATATCTAATGTAATAGGTGCACATTCTCAAATGTCCTGAATTAAAACCAAAATTTAAAATTGGATCAAATGAATTTTTATTCTAAGTTCCTTAACATTCATAAGAAGGAAAAAGGAATAACTTACAATGATTCCCATGGTTTAAAATGGTAATAAAAAAATAAATGTTTGATTTTGACTAATTATGTTTAACATTTGATGTCCTTTTTAGCTCCTAATTACATGTTTTGATCTAGAAGTGTTTAAGCTACAATGGGTAGCACCCTTCCAAGTTGGGGTTCAAATCCCTTTCAAGAAATTTAGTTTTAGTTATTTTCATGATTTCATGGCAACATTTCAATTTTGGGTCTTTTTGTTGTTGCAAAATTTTGCAAATAAATGAAATTTTTTTTACTTCACAAATGAATCTTTTCAGGTAGCCTTGGTGGTAGCTAGCAAAGTAGGACCCATGTTAGCAATAGCTAGGACTCAAACACATCTCTTCACACCTCTTCAAATTGTTTGTAGCCACAAAACTTATCATATGAAGACATTTGTCACCTCATATTTGATATTGTGTAGCATCATGTAGTTTCATAAACTTAAATGTGAAAAAAATTATCACTGCATGAACGCATAACATTTTTTGAATGTTCAACACAGGTTATGAACATGGATTAGTTAACATAGCCATTTTGAAAGACAAAAAATCTTTGAATAGACAATTGGAACTATTAATCTTTAGAAAATTTTGCCATTTGACACCCCGTGATGGGTAGATGGTAGCCAAATTCCAAGTACTTGAACAAAATGAAAAAAAAAAAACATTACTTCTTACATATGTAGAGCTTTTGATGAAAGGGAAATGCATATTTTTAGGGGATTTCTTTCAATTATGTCCCCCCAAAAAGAATTTAGAAGCAAACTTGAAAAATTACACCATGGGGAAGAAACATGCCAATGTAATGGAGGCTATAGTCAAGAATTCAAAGGTTCAAGTGCATTATGAACTAGGAAAAAAGGGAGACCATTGTCATCAAAAGTGATTATTGATAATTAATCTTATATGCACACGTGGTTTGACAATAGTGGTCCAACGGGTAAGATTTTCAATCCCCTCTCCCTATTATGTTGGGGTTATTGGAGACCAATTTGTATTTATGTTAGAAAAACTTATTCAATAAAAGGGCTATTATTGGATTTGCATATTGGATATTCATGGGTAGCATAACCTAAAACTAGGGCTATTGTTGAAGTATTTTTAGGGGAAAATAAAGTAATTGTAGGAGGTTTTAGATCAAAAGATTGCAAAAGGGTGTTAATGTCACATCACCCATTTGACAATTTAACTTGTAATAGTTGTTAAATTCCTCAAGAAGTTGATATGTGTCATCAAGTAATTCATGAGGAAGTTAATTTGGAAAAAAAGGGCACCAAAGATATTGGAAGGAGAAAAAGATTAGTGTATTTACAAAATGAAAAGCTCACCCAATACTCTAGATGCAAAACATATCAGTTAGGCCTTGACAAATAAATGTTATGGAGGAGTAAATCACCAATTTGTTGATTGAAAATTTGAAGGTCATCTTTGAAAGAGTTTGTTGAAGGTTGGTATAATACCAAATATGTATTGAAATTTCACAACAACATCATTATTACTCATAAAATAGGTGCCTTTGGAGGGAAGCTAGCCCTTTGGGACTTTATTTAATATGCAGGTCAAAACCTGAATAGGAAGAAACAAGGGTACATGTTTAGTGCCAACATTATAAATAATTTCATAGGTTGTAAAGTTGTATGGTGGGCATTTGCCTAATTGATTTATTCACTTTGAACCTTCTCATCCCCATGCTTTCATTTGTGAAACAAGCCAATAAAAAAGGTATGCAAGTTGTTAGATTTCATGAGAAAATTTTCAAGTCAATAACTTCAATTTATGGTGATGCTATTACCACACACTAGCCGATAGGCCCAATTTTAATGATAATTATTGAAGATGAGACAAAATATAAGAGTTAGATTTCTTGGGATAGTAGATTTCACACCTTGAAAAGGTTTTGTGGACCATTTAAGAACCACATTTGTGGGGCAGGGTTGAAGTTGTGGTCAATAATGATCAGGAAAAATACAACAAGATTGTGGACAATTTTCAAAATTGCAAGATTGGAAGCTTTGTGCATGTGATAATGGTAAATCCACTTCATGTTAGTTTGTCACAACTTGCAATTGCATGTATTTGTACATGTAATTGCTTCAATGTGCATTGGATTTAAAAACAATGGAAGATAATGAATAAATTATGGGACCTTGAATGTTAAGTGCAATAGTTGGTCCCCTCATATGACATGTTAATGATGGGATAGTTAGAGGTGACAATTCAATTGGAAGATTATTTAAGTGGAAGTGAGTCAAGTTGTCATTCTATTGCATGGGATGGATGGAAATTATTTATTGTCTTTAATGAACATGGAAAACCTTTAAGCCTTCATGATCAAAATTTTATCCACAATGGCAAAGATCCATTAAATAGCCATGTCAGGCTCTTACAACTTGATGTAGATATTTGTTGTTTGGAACACCTTGGACTTGTGTGCATCAAGTTTATGTTTGATGAATATGGTCTAAAATTGGAAGACATTTGGTGCATAGATAGGTAAAATTATGTTAATGTTCAATGAATTTGCCAACAACAAATGTAAAATTGTCTGCAAGTTATGTGAGAAAAAGAATTGCATTAGGAACACACATTGGGCACAAAGACATTTGTCAATATGTGTTGATTACATGGACATTTATTTATCATGACCTACTTTGGACCTTTGGACCTTTGGAGTAAAATTATATTAGCTACAAAGGTGTTTTTCTTCATTCGCTTACGGAGTTGTGGATCAAGCATGGGAATCATTGTCATAGTAGATACATAAAGAACTTATCATTAATCGAGTCCTAAACATTAGTAACTAATGCTTCATAAATGTGACAATGTCCTATCATTTTGTTGTTATAATGACTGTCATTTTTCATGAGAAATACTCGCATTTGAATGTATTTTTTCATCTAACAAGTTCAGATTCATATGAAATGTTCTTTTATAAAATGGGAGGCATGGTTGGCATGGAAAGAACCTATGATTTCCAAGAGCTTGTCAATTGTGCAAACTCACTTAACCATTTTTTTGCCATTGAGTATGGCAAAAATGGGAATTGGTTTTTGTGTGGGCACATAACAAAATGTGTCGTATATGGGCAAAAATTGCATCCTTTGCAAGATGGGGAACCCATTCTTAATCTAGGGGACTAAAGCCTTGTCCAAACAAATTTGCATTTTTCCCACTATGTTTGAATTATAAATGATTAGTTGTAATGTGGTCTATTGATCTTTGTTAATGTTTGTTGGCATGTGCTTAAATTTTCATTTTTTTCTTTTTTTTGTTGTAGATGAGTGGTCATTGAAGTTCTAAATGAGGGCTTTCATCAAGTTCAAAGATTGTTGATTAGTTGTAACATGGGCCTATCACAAGGGGCTACCAATAAGAAATGGTGGACACAACCTTTGTTGATGGAGTCTCTTGACAAGACATTTGTGTGAGTTAAACCATGAGAAAAACGATTACAAGGGGAGATGGAGACGGTGAAATTATGTGAAAAACAACTTTTGTTGAAATGGTCGAAATAGTTGAAATCCTTGAAAAAGAAGATGTGGGAAAAGGAGGAATTTGATCATGGGTTATACCCCATATTTGTAACTGAAGATGAAGTTAAAGGGTTATTTGATCAGATGATATGCTTGGAGTTAGAAGAAAAGGATCTAATTGATAGTAAAATCCTAGTTTTTACCATAATGAGGTTTGAAAAAAATGTCATATTTAAATCAACCTTAGTAAGTTAGTTAAATGTCAATCCATTTCTTAGCAAAGATAGGTTAACATGTGTTAAATCTTTAGTCTATTTTAACAATTCAAAGACATGCTTAACTACTATGGAAAGTTCCAATACATGTTTTATAAAATTGGGATAAGATTTGGGAGTGTATTTTGTTCAAAGGTGTCCACAACATAATCTTTTTTTGTTAAGGCAATGGTGCGAAGAAATAAAGTTAAAAGGGGGTGGGGAAGGTGTGCCAACATTAGTAGTTGCTAGTGTAAATGAAGGTACATGGTGGATAGGCAAAATACAAAAGATGAAAAGAAAGGTCGGAAGTAGGCGGGGCATATTTTGTTAACCAATTCATCTATTAAATAAATTGACAATAACAATCATGGTGATTATAAATTACACATATTATTGAACATACACATTATTAAGTTGACTTACATGTCAAAATTTCATTAAATGTTTTTTCAAATTAAAGTGTAATATTTACATGCACCAAAAAAATTCATCATACATAACATTCATTTATACAAAAAAAATTTACATGTAGCTTAATAATTAATGAAAATTTATTGTAATTATAGAAATATATTTATAGATCATATGTATAAAAATGAATAAACATAAAAAATTCACAAAAAAATTAATTATTTATCATGACTTGATTTGTTGTAAACTAACATTTTATTTACATAAAAATAATAAACTACATATATTGAACATAAATTATTACAAACTCATATTTCAAAATTTCCTTAAAATTTATTTTGAAAGTAAAATTTTAATATTTGTTTGCAGAAGAAAATATTTGCATCAATCATAATTGTTCATTTACACAAATAAAATTTACATGTGGTTTAATGTTTAATGATATTTTATTGCAATAAAAAAAGATATAATGTGAATAAAAATGAATAAACATTAGAATTTCACAAAATCATGAATTATGTATCATTATTTGATATGTTGTAAATTGGAATTCGATTAACTTAAAAATAATAAAATTTATGTATCAATTAAACATACACATCATGACAAACTTCATTTAAAAAATTTCTTAAATTCTATTTTAAGATTAAAAATTATTATTTATATGCTCAAGAAGGAACATAAATAATTATTAACATACATTTCAAATTTTCTTTAAATTTTATTTTGAAATTAAAAATTTCATATTTATATATAAAAAATCATTCATTTATGCAAATTAATTTTTTTAATGTTATCATAATTTAAAATAAATATTAAAATATTATGTATATAAAATTGAAGTCATCTATTAGTTGTTTAGCCTACTTGAAAAAAAGAATAACAACAAAATTGCAAACAAAATTGCATTTGATCCATCCTCTAAAACATTTTATCATTCATATACAAGGAGTTCAATGTGATACGAAAGACCGTTAAAAAAGAACCAAAGAACCTTCCATCTAGAAAACAAATTTTCCCTTAGGTGAAATTCTGTTTTAGAAGGTGGCCTCCACTGACACTAGAAATCTTTTCACAGCTCTTCTCAAGTTAAGGGAAAGAGTTGCCACCTACCCAAATGAAAGCCGGGTGCCATTACCAAAGAACACCGACCCAACCAAAGAACAGGATGTAGTTAGTAGTTAAATCTGTCAACAGTTCAGATGAGATTGGATGTAGGGTTAGCCCTACCTTTGTTTAGCAGTGACTCTGCCTGACACTTGCCACTCCTGTGAGTACCTCTTCTTTCAAATTTCGATCAGATTTCCGAATACCCGTTTCTGTTTTTGCAGAGATTATTGGTGGCGGTGAAGTAGTTAGTGTACGACCTTTTTTCTGCGGTTGTACTGGAGACAAAAATTTCCGAGTCCCGGACAAATTCTTTTTTTTCTTGGTGGTTTTCACAATCATACCATATGAGATCACTCAGGTTGCTGTCTTTCGGGAATTGTAGTTCCGCCTGGACGCAGCAGATTAATGTGCCTTCACTATGCCTGCGCCTCGCTCTCACGCAGCAGCAGCAGCCTTCGGTCTGTGCGACTGGAGGGAGTAGGAAAGGACTTGGCGTGTTGTTGCTCGAGTTGAAAGCATTTGGCCAGCCAGACGCTAGCGTTAGAGCTTTCGTTCATCCTGTTTTCAGAGACTCCTTCTCCTACGAGTCTTCAGATTTTTTAAGCGCTGGCTGTCTTTGTACTGACGGTTGTACACTGTCGCTCGGGCTTGGCGGCACAAGAAGATATCATACGAGTGTAATTGTTGGTGGTAAGTACAGACGAATGCTTGGACGGACAAGTGATTGCAGGACTTGAACGAAAGTCGTGAGACTTTTCTATGCCTTCTTGAGTAGCATAGCTGCTCAAAACATCCTCTGTTTGGAGCTGTGACAGTGATAATTTCTCAGTGTCAAGGCTTAGGGTTTGGATTTCTCTGGCCTCGAGTGTTCTCACACCGACTTGGACGGACAACTTTTGCATGCCTTCTTGAGCAGCATCGCAAATATCCTCTCTCTGAAGCTATGGCAGTGATACTTTCTCAGTGTCAAGGTTTAGGGTTTCAATAGAATTCCAAACCCTAAACCTTTTTCAGTAGTAAAGGAAGAACTCCGCCATTTGGTTACCGTTCTCACCCCGACTAACCAAATGGTGAAGTTCTTCCTTAACTACTGTGTCATGAAATTCTGTAACTTTTCTACATAGCTCTCAGGGGTCACCTTGCAACTGCCTCGAGGTTGCAGTCTACTAGGTGCCTGTAAGGTGTGATCCATAATAGCCAACATAGCATCAATGTGGTAGATTATTGTGGTTATCAGAAGTATTGGAACTTAGGGTTTAGATTCCTGGGGGAAGTTTTTTGCGACCGATGGCTCTTTTTGTCAGCATCAGAAGGTTTCTAGTTTCTACCACTGCAAGGAGTCATACATTTCAAATGGGTATGAGAGTCTGAATGTATGTCAAGCCTTCCAGGAGATGTGGCATTCCTCTTCTTTTTGTGCAATACTTGCAACATGCACTCTGTGGTTTTTCTAACATCATGTTCAGAGTGGTAATTGGAAGAAGTATTACTTCACTTTGAGATCTGTGCAGTGACATGTGAATCTGTGATGCTTGTGATATCAATTGCAATGCAGGAAAGAAAGGGAAGAAAGCTGAAAAGGATATCCTTGTAAATGAAAGGGAGGATGGTGTGGACCAAGGCAAAGAATACAGTGAAGATGAGGAACGCACAAATTGGAAGAAGAAGCTCAGGGGAAAAAAGGACCATGATCAACTGGAATATGGAGATATCACAGTTGAAAATGGCAGAACAGAAGTGCAACTAAAATCCAAAAAGAAGAAGCTCGAGGGATTGTCTCAGAATGGTGATGTGTCCCTCAAAAAGGTTAATGAAGATGAAGACAACTTGCTGATTCAGAACCAGAAGCCAGAAGGAACTGAGGATGTTGTCAATGGTGCACTAAGGGTGGATGATCCCAGGGTGGAGGATAAGCAAAAGGTCAAGAAGAAGCTGAAGAGCAAGGTGAAGGGCAAGGAGGAGTTGAATCATGAAGCTACTGCTGTTGAAGATGATGATATTGGGACAAAGCATAAGGATAAGAGGAAGTTGATGAGCAAGCAGAAACCCCAGGATGTTGAGGAAGCCCATGCTGATAAAGTGGACAATGTGGTGGTGGAAGCAAATGTGGATGATTTGGCAGATGGAGAGACATTTCAGGAATTTGAGGACACAGAGCAGTTCACAAATGGTATGTTGTAGCATGTTCTCCAGAACTGGGCAGTTTCTGCTATTCTTCATGTTCTAGTAATTTGTTAAAAAACCCTGCTCACAAATGAAAGAATCATTGATGTTTATTGGCCTGCATGATGTGATTGGAGCAGTGATAGAGAATGAACTAGTAGAGGAGCTGGGTGAGCACCTTGAGGATGATGATATCTGGGAGGATGATTTTGACCTTGAGCCTGAGGTGTGTTATAATTCAGCACTTTATTAGATGCTATACATTTTTTCTGTTTGTCATCTTACTCTATGGTTGTTTGTCCTTTGTTTTCAGTTGTTTCTCTGGCATTTCTCACAAGAATTTGGTTCATTTAATATGTAGTTCCTTTGGGGGGCTTTAAAAACAATTCCAATCTTTTTCTGTGGAGTATTTGTAACTCTTTATCAGGTGCAAACTTTTATAGGTGGGAGATGGAGGAGAGGGTGGGGGTGTTGTACTTGGTGACTCGTCATGGGGCCAAACTGTGCTGGATCTAGCTAATGATACATTGGCTGAGTTCAATGGTGATCTTGCCATCTTTGCATTCAAGGTTTCCAAAGAGAGTGAGCTTATTCATGTGCGGCTGGACAAGTTATCTGACAAGTAAGTCAGTAAAGATTCCTAAGTCCTTTAGCTTTTATGATCTACATGTGGTCAGGAGTCCTCTGCATGTTACATCTTCTATGGTGTTGTTTGGTGTCCCTCTCTTCTGTCAAGCTTTTTGTATATTTGGTTGCTAATTTCCATAGGCTCTGTAGATTACTGTCTGGGGCTACACTGCCTGAAGGTAGATTCTTATTTCCAGGGCCAGATAAATGGCTCAAATGTACCCAAATATGGGTTTAGATCCCACTCATCATAGCCACACCAATGGGCAACTGATGCCCACATTTGTTAGGTAGCTGTATTTTTGATATATGTCATATATAGGAATGGTCAAATCTGAGATATGTTGGTTAAATTGCTGAACCTTAATAATTTTGGAAAATATTTGCTTGCCAAACTGCTGATTATTGTTGGCCTCAACAGTTTTTCTTCTGAGGAAATCTTGGGAAGTAGAGTTTCAGAACCACATATCTTCCCTCAGCGATGCATGTTTGATATGCAGTCCAATGCATCCATAAATAAACTTGCTCCAAACCTTCTTTCTGGTGCTGCAGGTATGGATCTCCGACAATTGATGAGATTCAGCAATTTTCTTCTTCATACTCGAAGAGCTTAGAGCAGAGTGGAGAAGCTGGAATCATCCCCAAAAGCCTGGCACTGGAGGTAGGGTCACTGTACTGAACCTCTCATCTTTACTGGGGTATAACTCTCATATTCAGGATAGTTAAATGCATTTTCTTGTTCATAGTCAGCTCATAACTTTGAATGAAGCCGAAAGAGCTTGGCACTCAGGTGCCCTTTTTGTGTAAGGTGTGATTGAGATGCTACCGTTACTTTGTACAATATATCCCTCTCAGTGTGTACCTTGCAAAATTGTTTGCTGTATGCTAGGTGTCTGCGTGCCTGTAAAACATTCATGTGTGCACTTTCCTTGCAGGTTTCTTCACCAGGAGCAGAGCGCGTGGTACAAATCCCACAGGACCTAGAGAGATTCAAGGAACTTCCCATGTATGTGAGGTACTCGGGAACTGGCACTGGTGAGGAAGCTGAAGAAAAAGATGGTGTTTTTGAACTTGAATCTGTTGATACAGAAGGGGGGTCTAGTGTATGGAAGATTGCAAATGTGCGTATCAACCGTGAGTTGGTTGGTAAGGGCAGGGGTCTGAACAAAAAACAGCGGGAGTGGAGGGTTCAGATGCCATTTGAGTCCCTGCAACTTGTGCGACTGTACATTGATCTGTAGACTATTGCTTTTTACTGAGGGAAATCCAACATGTAGTAATGTACATGAGGCATAAAGAAGAGGAGGGAAGCCATGAGACAAAGGAGGAAGAGATGGTCCCATGTTTTAGGTTACCATATCTGCGAGAATCTGAATTTTGTTGTGCAAACTGGTGTATGGGAGTGACTGGAATGTTGGTATCCTCCTTCCAAGTTTTGCATAGAGTGAGCATTTTGTGATCAGGTTGGTGAAAGATTCCTCTGATTGCAAGCCCTGTCAATGGAAGGGAACCAAGAGACAAGCTTCATGGCATTCTGAAGGCTCTACTTGCAAATTTTGGTGTTGTCTGGAAGTCTTGCATTTGAATGCATGTCAAGTATCGGCTTCCCTGCATCATGAGTACATGAAATGCCTTGTGTCTTGTTGGGCAACAAAAACCTTGGATTGCCCTTTGTCCTGAAGCTTGAGCTGAAATTTTGATGGTAGCTTCTCACCCAATCTACTTCAGCTATCTTGGGCACTACAGAAATATATTAGAAGGTAAGAGTAGGCAATGATTGGTCAATTGCAAGAAATTTTGACTTGGGGGAAATGTCCTTAAGCTTCAAGCTGACATGGCAGCTGCTAGCATTGCCCCAGCTGTGTACTGTAGCAGTTTCTTCAAATCACAAACTTTTGACCCAGAATTGGGTCTGAGAAATATCTTATGTAATAGAGTTATATGGAAAGTAACCCTGTCTTCACCCTCTCTTTGGGCCTCCTTTCACCCCCTATCACCTCTTTCAGTGGTATCCAAAAAGTAAGGACATTTTATTAAATCTGGGTATGAAATGCTGAAACTCAGCATTTAATGCACAAGGTTTGAGACTAATTATAGTAGTTGTACAGGTACGAGCAGTGGAGGCGCTGGAGAAAAAGGAAAGACAGGATGAAATTCAGTTTACCACCAAAATTGATGGTTTTATGAGTTTCGTCCCCATTGCATTCAATGCTAATGTACTTTTTTGCAGGTTTTTTTGAATCTCACCTTGTATGACCAAACTCAGGGTTCCAGTGCTGTGTTTTTCTTACTTTATGGATAACTCTAGTGTGTTCAGGCTAGTTTTGTGTTACTTATGTCTTTGGTTGAGGTTTAAGAAAGTTTCTTGACACGACATTCATTTACTGGCTCTGAGCAGGGCTGCTCAGCATCATAGACTGGTTGTTTGAATGTTCTGTGAGGGAGTGCACCAAGCAGTAATGTTGGGTGAAGTCTCTGTTTTCAATTGATTGTCGCTCATGCTCAGTAGCTGTGGTCAAATGGAGGAGTGGTGATGGGATGACAGATTTGTGGCTGTATGGGGCTGCAACAAGTAAGATGAAGGAGAAGAGATGGTGTGTGAGTGATTCACAGGAAAAGTCTGGGAAAGCTTGTGTTTAGATGAATTTACAACTGAACATAATGATTTTTAATCTTCTTGATGTCAAGATCCACTCTGCATTCTGAGCAAGATTTATCAAATGTTTTTGTTGTTCCACCAATTTATGGGTAAAATGTGAACCAAGGGCAAGAAAGCAGAACAGTAATGGATTGGACATCAGGATTGGGTTGTTGAGTTCTGATTGTATGAGTTTATGCTGGATGAGTGGAGCCAGTAAGTTGCCATATGTAGTATGGCATTTGTTTTGATTATGGTTTGTTAGAGTTTAATGCAGCAGATGTGTGAGAAATGTCATACTTGAAATGGAAGTCTCAAGTGCTTTTAGCAAAATAATGAGATTGATGCAGAAGGCAACATATAAACTTGTAATATTGAAATCATTAGTCAAAGGGTCATGTTATCATTGAAAAAATAAACATGAAAATGTAGAATCTTTTCTTTTCAAAACCATATATATATTTGAACTGAAACGCTAAGGATCAATTAGATCAGAAGATACAGTAAAATTTCACTAGAGAATAATAATGGAGAGTCCTGAAAGTCATATATATGAATGACCAGGGCCAAGTAAGAGGTGTGAAGCTTTAGGGAGCTAATCCTAGCTTTTCACTTCAAACCCCGGTTGAACGACATCTTACTGGTGGAAGAAAGGCTAATCTTTCTTGATTTGAGCCTTTCACCATTAGGAAGTGTGTGGATAATGTGATTGCATGTCAAAATAGCAAACCAAACACAAACACTACAAAAGTTATGTGTTTCAGTATGCATTTAAGTAATAGATTAATAATTTGCATGGACTGCCCTTGAAGGCAGTGCCTACTCATTCAATTGTAAGAAGTTACCCATCATACTGAAATAAAATGAAAACAATAGCAACCATTCAATCATAATTCTAAAAGTCAAAGAGCAAAAGATTAGCTGAGACCAAAAGACGATTTGAATCGATCAAGGGGAAAAAATTACAGTGTGAATGGAATGAATGAAATGAGTTAAAATGAGCTTGTAGCTTGATTTGAATATGATGTGGGGGTGCAGGCTAAAGTCTAGCAAAACATTATTGCATGGTTAGGATAACATGCCTAATTGTTATGCTGATTCGCACAATGAATTTAAAGCATGTTGAATACTTTGGGTAGTTATGAAATCCGTGTATTTTTTATTGCATTGAAGGGTGCACAATACCACGATACTTTTTGCCAAGAAGCTGCTGTTCTGTCTCATTGTCTTCTATTTGCGTTCACACATATGAGATCCACTGAATCAATTTCAATCTTATTTTCTCCATAGTGCAATAGTACACTTTCTTTTGTAAACCACTTATTAGGTGGATGATTTTATTGGAATTCAAAAACAAGTTGGTTATTGGTGTTGTTGTTTTGCCTATTGTCTTTGACTGCATGATTTTTAGCCTTTTATTATTTTCAAAAAGAAAAAGCAGAGCCAAAAGCTTGATAATTGAATGGCTTCTTCCTTTATGTAATCAAGGCAGTTTTTGAACACATAAATTACATTATATGGTGAATTCCTTCATGAATAAATTCTAGAATAATGTTGTGTAGAATAAAGTTAATCAAAGCAACTCTCTACTGAAGCCCACAAATGGTTGTGTGGGATCAAACCTTGGGGAATGGTTGAGTCACAACCGCATTGAAAGTGACCACTTGAAAAGGTCATTTTCCCTTTGTACACTTTCCTAATCCATGGTGTGTCTATCAATAAAGGTTTACAGGGTTGCATAAAAAATGAGTCCAATCTGCTGTATTATAGAGTGAAAAGCCGTTTACTCAAGCTTGGTGGACAAACTAAGTGTCTCTCCTTTTCATGAGTTCCAATCAAGTTGGTATTTAAGTATACTATTTTGACCTACACTATGATTGCAATACCTCATCTTGTAAAGATTTATATATTAAACAAATACCATTGCGCACTAATTACATCTCAATGAAAACAAAAATACATATCAAATGGGAAGAGGCACAGAGTGCACCAATGATATGGGATCAAAGGTACCACACAAGGAAAATTAATGGAACTATGCATCCTAAAATTTGCTGCACTTTCACATATCAGACAGAAATATCACATGGCACATTGTGTGAAAAAAGGAATCGCCTTACATTGTCGTAGATGGCAATTTGAAATGTAATTAACATTACTTGTGCATGCAGTGAACAACATATACAAAGGGTCACCATGGGGAGTTTTTTTTGTGATTTTTGTTGAAACTATAAATGCTTGTCAACATGGAAGGTCATCAATCAAAACACATCTCTTTTTGGAAGGAGTCCAATATACTACTAATACCTCCATTTTGACATAAAATATCTCAAAACACAAGGACTCAAAAAATTTCAAATTTTCAAAATCTGACATGTTGGTTCTCATACACTAAGATAAAAGGTCTTAAGAATCTGTACCCCTGTTGGTTCAGTACTGTCTGAGTACCTTGGCAGCTTTGACACATGTCTGTCAAATAATTAATTGATCATTTTCATTTCAACAAATGAACTATTCTTGAAGATTCAATATTCTCCTTCACAAATTATTGTTATTTGAAAAAAAGTAAAAATTTCAACAATTCCAAAAAAATATAATCAGTGTCAAAGTTACCAAGGTAGTAGGTTATATTTGCCTGCACCTGGTATGCACACTAATATGGAGCACCATACCAGACTGGTATGGCTTGAGGCGACACCAACCTTGTGTCTGCACCAGCCTGGTAGGGACATGAGGGTACCAGCCTTGTATCAGTTTATATAATTTTCAATATCAAGTATATGTCAGTTGTGAGTGTGTATGTTGTTTTAGACATGTTTTTCATGTAAGTTAAAACTTCTCATCGACATTCATGTAAATGTAAGTGATTAATATTTAGTCATTTGTAAACAAGTGCAAATCCATGTAAAAGTTTTTGAAAAAGAAAAATTCATGCAAAAAATGTCAACATGGGTGTTAGTGAACAAAACATTCCTAAAGTTTCAAGCTTTTTTTTAGTGATGGGCCAATCAAAGTGGCCCATTGTAAAAAAAAGGAAAAAAGCTATGTGATGCACCACAACTCATTAATATGAATCACAGTAGGTACGCAAGCGCTTGTAAAAGCCTAGGCCAAAACTGTTGATAAACAAAGTTAAAAATGGAAATTCATCTCAAGCAATAAGGTGAGACAACATGCGCCCAAGATATTCCCCAATAGCACCATAGTTTGCCCCTTATCATTTGCCCAAAAAAGAGTGGGCTTGTATTGTATATGTGTGAGCTAAAGGGTTATGCACTAAAGGGTTAAAGTTTCTAAGGTTATTCACTACCTTATTTCTACTAAAAGCTTCTATTTGAGAAGCAACAAAAGTATTAGAATTTTTTTGTGAAGGGCCAACCAAAGTGGCCTGTTAAATTTTGTTTTTTCCAGGATGCATCCACATTGGGATGCACCCACAACTAATTAATGTGGATTGCACATAGGTTTAGCCCTAAAGGTATATCATATATGTAGTTATACTTACCTTGCCAAAAATATTTACACCAGGCCATGTAAGTGAAATTGAATTTTTTTTACACTTCCCCCTGTAAGTGTAAGTCTAAAAACAATATTTACACTCAATGCAAGATAAGTCTAAATGCCAAAAATTTGACAAGGTAAATGTGAACCCTGTGTTTAGGGGAAAGTATATGTGTATCTACACTTACTCTCCCACCACTGGAATATACCTGCTTTATACCAACCAAAAATCAGACTTGGCACCAACATCCTGACAAATGGTATGAAAGTTTTAAAAAAGTAACAAGTACCATGACCAAGCTGGTATGCTCAAAACTCAATATCAGTCAAAAAACACTCCAAATTAGTGTTGGAATGGTATGCTTTCGACCACCTAATAGAGGTATGTTAATATACCCTTGCCTTGCAAAATAAACATACCCTTTCCCTACCATATTTGAAGGTAAATATTCAAGGTAATACCTTGGGTTTGAGTTTGAACCAGTGTTGGCCGAGTATCTAGGTTCTGGCCAGGCATCAACCACGGCATATGCACCTGGTTATGGGGTGCCTTGACCAATGGCTGAAAAAAAAAACAGGCCATATCCTACCTTGGCAGGCTTCTCTTTGCCCACACCCAGGTGATGCCCTTACTTGGGTGGGCTTGTGTTTGGCAAAGCTCATGAGATGCTATGTGGGGGTAGGCATCTCACATTGCAAACCCATAAAGGGCAATAGGGTTTAGGAATAGAAATTTTAAGGTTAGATTAAAATGTTAATAACTTTAATGCTTCCCACTTTGTTATTAAGTTGCCCCTACTTTTTGTTGGGGGCATTTTTTGGTAAGTTCTGTGTGATAGTTTCATGCTCACATTTGTCTTCGACTCATCCTTTTTTTTCCCAAATTTGAAAATGATTTGAATTATGGCCATGCTCTTAGTTGCAGATGCCTGGGTTTATGTCTGGTGGGCAATTTAAGAAAATGCTCTGCATCTTCCGGGGTAGTAGATACCCGGCCAACACTGGTTTCGACAGGGCCTCACCTTAAGGATAAGTTTGCAAAACTAGAGATAAATTAGGGCAAGGAATGTTTGCTTTAAAACAGTTTAATGATGAAACCCTGCCAAACTTTACAAAAAGAAAGCACCCAAGAAAGGGAGATAAGAAGAAACAAAGGGCAAGGACCAAAGTCCAGGCAAGTAAACAGCCCAACACAGGTGGGCCACAAGGAGGTACGGGAACAACCAAACCTCCACCAGTCGCTTGAAGCATATCAACTAAAGAAATGTGTTGTGTTTTCTTTCAATGGTTGTGTTACCATCACTGCTCAGTTGTTCATTTGCTGCTATTCTTACCATCTCCATTTTAGTGTCAAAAAGCGATTTTGGAAGTTTTCAACAATTGGAAGTGACCCAAAAAAACAGTAAAAATTGTCAGACTTTTATATTTGATTTTCAGTTTTAGCCAAAATTATTGAAGGATGATTAAATTAAAAAAATTTCTTACATGGTTTATAGTCACATTTGACTAAATCTTCCTAAGGACTGTTTCTATTTTTTCTCCATCTTCCTATAGATGATTGTCACTTTGGCTAACATAAAGAATTCCTTAAAAGAAACACTGCAAGTCCATTCTCAAAAGGGTTGTGGCTGAGCTAAAAATTGTTTGATGTTGTTGAGCAGTCTTGAATGTATATTTTAAATCCCTTTGCATAGATGCAGTGCACTTTGAGGGTTCAAATGTTTTGTATAAAAGAGTTATCCGTAAAGTAAGAAAAACACAGCACCAGAACCCTGAGTTTGGTCATACATAGGGTGAGATTTTAAAAAACCTTGCAAAAAAGTACATTTGCATTCAACGCGGTTATGAAACTCAGAAAACCATCAATTTTGGTGGTAAACTGAGTTTCATCCTGTCTTTTCTTTTTCCTGAGCGCCTCCACTGCTGCTACATATATTTTCACTGCTCCTAACTCTACAACTACTATAATTAGTCTCGAACCTTGTGCATTAAATCTGGGTATCAGCATTTCATATTGACATCTATTAAAATGTCTTTACTTTGCGGATACCACTGAAAGAGGGGATAGGAGGTGAAAGGAGGCCCAAAGGCAGGGTGAAGACAGGGTTACTTAACGGATAACTCTAATACGTGGCAGTAATGATACGAGGACTATCACAAGAACAGAAATAGGAGCTTATATAAATGAAGGAAACTGAATTTTTATTTTTGTTGTTGGACATTTCAAATGTTCAATTTCAAGTATTAGTGTCAGAATAGCCTACCCCTTCCTGTTTATGTACAAACTAATTCATCTATTAACACTAGAGTGAGAGCATTTCCACCCATTCATTGGATTTGGACCAGTGTCGGGCCGGTACCAAACCCTGGTTGAGAACCGACTTGGTTCTCAGCTACTTATCCGCCAAAGAACTGGTTGGGTATCACCTAGCGTACTACCCGGGTTGATACCTGGATTTTCAGATATCAAATTTGAGATATCCAGTTCATCTGTTCACTAAGAATTGGGATTTTAAAGTAAAATTTTGATGCCCAGGTAGGTTATATGAATAACCTTTGGGTCTGGTTTTTAAAGGTCTAGGAGTGGGAGTCTAAGGTTCGTTAGGGTTTGGGGACTTAGGATGGAGGTGGGTGAGGGTTAAGGAAGCATGGATTTTATCAATGTTCATTCTCACATTGTCCATCATGGGGGACATTTTTTAGGTACATTTGTTCATGCTCATTTTGTTGTTCTTGTTGTTGTTGCTTATTGTATTGTTACATATGCTCATTGTGTTGGGTGTTCCTTATGTTCTTGGTGCTTGTGGTGTTGCTTTAGGTGTTCATTGTGTTGTTGGTGTTCATATGTTCTAATGCTTTATGAATCATACTCGTGAATAATTTGTGACATTATGCTTATGTTTTCTTAATAATGTAATTGTTTGGTTTTCTTTGTTTTGATTTGTTAACACACCCTAAAAATGGAACCAATTTTTTTAGATCAAGGATGTAATGTGTTCATGAATGAGAGTAAAATAAAAATTGAATTGAAGGTGAAAGGTTTAAAGAAATTTCAAGTTTTCAATTTGAAAATGATGATGCAATGCAATTGATTATGAAAAATTTAGGTGAACAAAGGTTAAATTGAAAACCCCATGGTAGAAGTTTGACAACTTGGGCATTTTTTTTTATGTTAATGATGAATCACCAATTAATGTTAATGTGCTACAGGTCATGTGTTGTATTTTATGTTATAGTAGACTAGTAGGTCAATCTGTAATATTGGAACAAAGAACAAAACTAAGGAAAAAAAATTGTTTCATATTTCAAGGAATAATTGGATAATTGCATTAAAAAGTTGTATGGATGCAAACCATGGACAATTGCCAAAAAAATTGAGGAAGAAGTGAATATTAGTTTGAAAAGTCCATTGGAAAGACAATTTGTGAAAAAAAAAGGCCTAAAATGAGTGCAAGTGCAATTTTAAATATTTTTGGGGAAATAGATCCTTACTAAAAGGATAATGCACACTATAAATTTTTTGTGAAGAATTTGGGTTTATTAGTTGTCAAAAACCATTTGCCCATTCAATTTGTGGAAAGTATTGAATTGAAGTGTTTGGTAATGTAGTTATGCCTTCATGTTGTTTTCCTTTCCAAAAACACCTTTAATTAGGAAGTGTTACTATATTTGGTTAAAAAGGAAAAAGAAACATATGTTTTACTAGTTTTGGCAATGTGTTTTGTTATTACAAGTTTTGATTTGTGAATGTCCAAAGGGGCACATGATGTAAATTTGCATTGGTTGGAAATTTCTTGGGATAATATTGGATGTGAAGACACATTACTATTGCTTTTTTTGAGGCATTTGAAACATCAAGGAAAACATTAGCAAGAAGTTTGCAAGACCTTTCAAAAAAGTATGGTTTGACCAGAAAGATCCTTGTTTATGTTAAAGATGAAAGTGCAAATCTAAATACCATGATAATTGTCTTGAAGTCAATCGTAAGTTGTGAAGCTTTGGACGTGATGGAAAGTTTTTATGGGACTTGCTTTTGGCATACCTTCTTAAGGCTTGTCAATATGCAACTGTTGAAAAAAGAATTTTGAGGGGTTTGGAATATGTTTCCATTAAATCTACCTAGGCAAAATTGTAAAAATATATCACATGGCTTAAAAAGTTAGGGAAACAAAAACAAGAATGGATGCAAACATGCATTATTGTAGGCTTCGAGCCTAAAAACTTGAACACACCAATTAAAATAAGGTAAAATGCAAGTTATTTTGTTCTAGTTTTCTTTCTCCTTTTATTGTTTTGAATTTTTGTATTCCAAAATGTTGCCTTTTAATTGGGAATGTGAATTGTGTAGGTTTGCAAGCAAAATGATCATGTGCTTTTAGGAAGCCTTTCAATTTGGAGAAACCATTACCCTTTGTTACATCAAGTAGATTGGTCCTAAGGTCACTAGCTATGTTCCCCCTCCACCCACATGGCATATATCATAGATTATTGTAGACATTCTATTTCTTGTTGTCATTACTTGCATTTTAAACTAATCCAAAGGTTATTGGTTATTGAATGATTCTAATTTGAATGCATCCATATCCATGAGCTTGAAATTAAAGGAAAAAATGAACCATGTTTTGTTACATTGATTGCTTTGATTGATTATGATGATTTCGGCTTGAATATTGAGTTGGGAACTTTTGCAAAGAACATTAAGAAGGAAGTCATTGGGGTCATTGATTTTTTCCTTACCTTCTTGACAAAATACAATGAAAGAAGAATGCATAATATGTTAGCATTGTTGTTAGATCCAAAATTCAAAAGTTTGAAATTGATTTATTCTTTTATTGGTTGTGAACATAGGGTGGCCATAATTAAAGAGTATGATAGGAAATCCTAGTTTCTTATGCTCTTAAAATCTTATCATGATTTGCATCCATTGCTTCATGCTAAATGTTCCTTTGTTCACAAAATTGAGGAAGATAGCCATTTTTAAAATGGTGGTTAACATTAGTGAACTTGCAAAGAGTTTGTTAGTCCAAAATTGTTGATATTTTGAAAAAATCAAGTGGATGCAAAAATGATATCAAATGCCCTTTGGAATGGTAGAGGAAACATGAAACCATGTTCTCAATTGTTGGCTTTTTAGCTATACAAATATTAGGGATTGTGGGTCTTCAAATTGAAATCAAAAGAATATTTTCCCTTGTTAGAATTCTTACCAATTTGAACAGATGTCGTTTATAACAAAATAACTTTGAAAAATTGATCTTTTCAAATAATAATTGGCCAAATGATGCAAGGGTGGCTTCTAAAGTTCCTAGTAATTTTGTAAAATTGATAGATTTTGACTTTGACTTAGAGTAGGAATTAGATGAGTTTGAAGGCTCATTTGAGGGAGATGAATTAAAAGTGACTTTTAATCTAGTTTTTTTTTTGTTTTTTAAATCTTTAAAATGTGATCACATATTTTTGTTTAAATATTGGAGGTTTGTAATGAACCTTGCTGATTTATTTTTGGCCTATGAATTTTTTAAATTTTTTTTAAAGATCTTAATCCAAAAATCTTAAAGTGAAATTAAAGAACCAACTTAATATAACCAACTAATTGAAATGAATTAAGAATTGGTTGTGAAAGAATTAATTGGGCATGAGGAAAAATAAAAATAAAGAACGAGATAAGGTATGAATTTTTGGAAACTAGATTAGGTAGTTATGAAAACAAATTAATAATTGCCCAACATTAGTTTGGATTGTCAATTGTATATTTCATATCAAGGAGCTTTTAATTTTCTTTTTAGTTTCCCAACTTCCACCCATAAACTTGAAAATTGAAATTGGAAAAAGTGAAAGGTTGATAATGTGAGACCACCTAAATCAATCATTATCATTGACCAATTATAAAGACGAAGTAATAATCAAAATTATTAAACATTTTCCAAGGCTTGAGGATGTGCATTTTCTCCAAGTCAAAGTAGTCTTTGGATGGGTCCATTGGATATGAAGTTTGTTACACCTCATCCAAGATTTCCAGTGTATAACAATTTATGGCATGCATGTGGAAATGTTTGGATTTTGTAACTAATTGAAAAAGAAAAATGAAACCCATGTTAACATAAAAGTCAACAATCAAATAGGAAGGTCAATTGAAGATAAAGTATCCAAGAAACATGATAGACCTTGATGGATAAAAACAAAAACATTGGAATAAGATTACATGAAGAAAAACCTAAATGAATGAAGGGAACCATCCACAAAGACACCAATTGTGAGGGGATGGATGATTTTGAGATTTTTTAACAATTTATCTTGGGGTATCTATGATAGAAATTTTTGTAACATTATTTTACAATTACCTTGATGTTATAATCCAATGTTGATTGGTTTTTGGATTTTAAAAGAATTGTTAAATTTGGATATAAAGTTTTTTGAAAAATGGAAAACCTTCTAATCTTGGGTTTAAAGAATATTTTCAAAAAATAAAATTTGTAAGTTGCAAGGCTACTTGTCAAATTCCTTTGACCATCAATTTTGGTTTTGATTTTTGCTTTGAAACTCACAAATTTTAAGTTTTGAAATTATAAATGCCAAATAACAATACCATATATCAACACATTTATAGAATAAAAAACCCTATTGAAGCTAGGCCAATTGAAAGCATAGGATAACACCCCAAGATGAGGGGTTTCATAAAGTAAAGGTCCCCCCTAGATGGTAGCTAAGTTCCAAGGATTGAGCTTTCTAGTTCTAGTTTTCTAAAAACCAAAATTTTCCATAAAAGAAAATAAGTTACGGTATTAAACTTTGGAAAAAAATTCAACTATTTCTTTAAGTGCTAATTTTCACAAATTGAATACCAAGCAATTTTCAAAAGTAATTTTCACAAATCAATTATTAATAGTTCAATTATTTCTAGCAAAACGATTTTATTAATTTTAATTAATTTTTTTTCCAAAAAGTAGTAAAATAACAAAGAGTGAAAAAAATATAAGAGGATTTTTTCTTCCATAATTTCATATGTTCACAATTTCATCCCATTCAAATGAACCTTGAAATAATTCTAATTATTTTTTAAACTTTAGATCCTTTTCAATTGACTCCACTAAATTAGAAGGTGATTTACAAAAGTATCAAAATTACAATCTTCTTCAATTACTAAATCTGCCCAACCAACTTCAAATTTTAACATAGTATGTAATTGATTATGACATTTGATAAGCATGGGATGTAAAGATCTCTTGTCATATTCTTCAACAATAGCTACACCTTCATAGCCAATATAAAATGATATTGGATGAAAGTTTTAATCCTAGGGTCTAACATTAAAAACAATGTGCTCTAGGTTTTTCTGACATCATATTTCTTTAGAAAGGGAAGAAAAAATCCAACACCCCCAATACCTCATTTTTCAAATTAGAAGTTAACAAAAATAACTAAAAAACAACCCCAATATTATCACCTACAAAATTGATTAAGGTTGGTTAGATTCAACTTCTTCCTTCAAATAAAAACCCATCTTTATTGTAGAATGCAATGCATCATTCAATAATGAATGGCTTCAAAATCAATTTAAAACACAAGCATTCACAATTGGGGGAAGACATTCATCAATTAATTTGGAAAATGTGCCATGTAAGAGGAGGAAACATTCTTCCACTGATTTTGATAAAAAAGTTTTTGCTGTAACAAAAGGTAATAACATTTCAAAATTGTAGAGCTTTTTGGAACATGATCACTTTGGAAGCAAACTTGAATTTTTTTTAAACATTCAATGCTAATATTTTCAAACTATAGTTCAAACAAAAAACCTAAAATTTAAATGATTTATGTTTAACTAATTTTTTACAATCATTTTAAAACATTATCTTGTGTTAATTAAAGTGTTTAGTGTTTTTGGACATATATTAGACTCTTCATAAACCTTTTTGTCCATTCTTGTCTATTTATTTTAGACTTCTTAAGCCAAGTTATACATTTTGGCAAATCTAATTCATTAGATTTAATAGAAACATACTTGAGATTTTGACACATTTTAAATTTTTTGTCACATATTGGCAAGCTTTAGGGAAAACATGGCCAAATTAAGAACCTTAAAACTTTCCTCCAAACCAAAACATTTACAAACCATAATAGATTTTAAATCAGTTGTCACAACATAAAAATTTGTTTTTTCAACCCATATTCATCCAATAATACTATTAAATTTCTTACTAAGATTTTATTAATAACTTTTGTTGTTTCAAACAAACTAATAGTGACATGATTTGGTTGTTAATTAGCCTTTAAATGTTTTTTCAAAAGAGCAAAAATGTGATGTCAACTTTGAGACATCCATAAATTAAACCTTCCTATTGGAATATTGCAAACTTTGACTAATTTTGATAGACCATAGTTTTTTTTTTTTTTTTCCTCCACCAAGTTAAACAACACCTATTAATTTATTTTTTCTTAACAAAAAGACCATTTGAGGACATAAATGCAAGGCTAGATACTTCATTTAAATACTTTCTAAAAATTGCATTGGCAAACAATTTTTGACACAAAAAACCTAAGTTTTGAAAAACATATTTTTGTTGCATGTCATATTTTTTGAACGGATGTTTTCAATTTTTGTTTTTAAAATTTGTCCACTAGACAAATTGGAGCTTTTTTTAGTTGATTAATTACCTTTGAACATTTTTTCTTACTGGACTATTGATCTTTTCTTTAATTTTAATAAAAATAATGAGATGGTTTGCATTCACATGTTTGTTGAAAGCTAATATACCATTTGTTTCAAAATATGAAATTAATCCTTTTCTTGCCTAAATTTTAGGATTAAATACATTGATAGGATTTTGTAACAAAAAATACATTGCATCATTTGAGGATTGTTATGACCAATTTCTTTGTTATTATTAACACAAAAAAATCCAACAAAATACATATTTGCCATGAAGTCTACATTTAATTCTTTGAACATGCAACTTTTAAAGGTTCATTTTCATTATTTTTTTCCATTTTTAGGAACTCTATTGTTTTTTATTTCCAAATTGGGATAATATGTAGACATTTTTTCCATAGGAACATCATTGAATTTTTTTTCACAAGCTCCATTTTTACTTGAAATTATACTTTCATTTCATTTGACTATTCCATTTTTCAATAGTTTTTCAAGAGTGTTATTCAACAAGAGTGAAAAAATTGAAACAAGAGATTGTTTTGAAAGATGTTTTTAAATTTCTTATTTGCAAATTGTTTTAACTATTTCGAGCCTACAATACAACTCAAAAAATTTACAAAGGTAAAAGTAATTTACTTAGCCTTTCTTTCTTTATGTAAACAATGAGTATGCAAAATGAAGTGTAAAGACTAAAGCAATGCAAAAAAGAGTATGAATCCTATAACCAACAAATATATTTGTTGATGTTTGAATGCTACCAAGTTTAATAACAAAAATATATTGAATTTATAACATAAAAGAAAAAATTCACCAAAATAAATGAAATATAAAAATTAACATCCAAACAAAATAACACAAAATTACAATCATAGTTTGAAAATCATACATAAAAAAACAACTCAAGGATGGATCCAATCTCATTGCTCCCAAACTTGTAAAGAACATGTGGGGGAGGAGTACCAAACCACCAAAAGAAGTAACAACAAGGGAAGCCAAATAACAACATGAAAGGATTTGAGTAGCACACATGGGAGCTAGGTAAAAAAAAACCTAAGTTGGGAGGAATTGAATAACAACATGAGGAGTGAACAATAATGCAAGAGGACCCAAGTGGCAAGTGGCACCCAAGAAAACCAAACCAACAACTAAGAGGAGTTATTTGTTGTTGAATAACAACATAAGAAGACCCAACACCAATGTAAGAAGACCCCACTAACAATGCAAAAGGGCTTGAACAACAATAATGCAAAAGGATTTGAACAATAATAACACAAGAGGACCCAAATAGTAGCAATGCAAAAGGACTTGAATAGCAATGCAAGAGGGGCTATTCATTGTTGAACAATAACAAAAGAGGATTTGAGGAGTAACATCACAAGAAAATTCAAGCAAGAACACAAGAGGAGTTATTTGTTGCCAAGTAACAACATAAGATGGTGAATGCATGGTATGGTGGTTCATTTTGTGTGTCACACACATGATTTATATAGGGTACCCTTAGTTTGAACACCTATGGCAAAAAAAAAAAAACTTCGATTTGTTTATTGGCCATTATATCTAGATTAACAACTTGATTATTAATATATATGTACAATGATTTTCAAAAAATGTAGATTCATTTTTAATAATGGAATTTTGAAATTAAAAATATGGATTGACCAATTGATTGGAATGAAATAAGATTTAGATCTTGACATTGAATTTCATTTCAAACCATTTATAGGGATTCAATATATGATATAGTTTGACATAATAAACTCAAATGTGGAATCCTTGCCTCAAAAATTTCAACCAAATTTGAATTATGGACTTTTGAATGATCAAATTTGGGGTTTTTTTCATAAGTCTTTATAAGTTGCAATTTTTTTACTTTTTAGTTTTTTTTCCGCTATAGCAAATGGCATTGAAATATTTAAGTGGTTGCCTTTTAGATTGAATTTATTAGTTTACATCAGTATGTAATCCTTTATTTAATTATTGATATAATAACAAACAACCATTTTAACACTATTGAATGTTTTATTTGCCAAAATTGAGCCACCATACCATGCATTCATCCAAGAGGACCTGAGCAATAACACAAGAAGAGTTGACCAGTAATCCAAGAGGATCCAAACAACAATGTAAAAGGAGCCGACCATCAACACAAGAGGACCAACACAAAAGAAGTTGAATGAGCCCAAAAAAACTCAATTTACAAATTCATAAAACTCTAACCTCTAATGTAAAAAACAAATTGACTAACAAAATTGAGACCAAGATTTTTATCTTGTTTTCGAAGACTAAAGAAGAAACTTTAGCTTTCAATGGCTATGAAAGTGTCCCTGAAACCTAAGACATTACAATTTTTTTCTTTTAGATACCTAAGATACCTAGGTGAAAACTATGTGCTAGCTTCTTTAAATATCATGTTAAGGTATCCATTTTTTGAAGTTTATATAAAAGGGCAAGGTTTCCAAGTTAGTTTTCACCTTAATGAGACCGTGTGAGTTGGATATTAATTAGGAAATCATTCCTAGTGAGAACTAACTTGAATTCTTGATAAGTTTTCATTTCATTTTTGATACTTGTGAAACATTAGTAATGATTCAATGAAGAATTATTTTTCAAATTTCTTGTGATATCTTGTGAATATCGTGGGGAAGAAAGGGAATTAAAAAATAAAATGATAACATGCATTTGAGAAAATGAAATGGCCTTCATTTGCCAAAGGCAATATTCTTGTAAATGACATGCCTTGCATTTATGTAAGAAGATTTTAGTTAGGTCATTCTTAATATTGTGAAAATTTTCATTTTGAAGAGAATGTCATATCTTGGTTTTGATTTTTTTTTAAAAAATGGAGGTTCTTCGGGTGTGGGTTTGAGCTTGATTCTTCCCATTTTTAAACATTGTGATTTTCGTTTTAGCACATTTTTAAAAATTCAAAATGATCCTTTGAAATTAGTTCAAAACTAAATCTAGTTCCATGTACACATTACACGCTCCATTATGGTAAATATTGTATAAGTAAAAAGTTTTATAACAAATTAAAACCAAGATCTATATAGGTGTGAAGTTTAACAATTAATAAAAAATAATACTTGACTTTGAAGTTGAACCTACTTCTCAACTTTTCAAAAACAAAATCAACTTGCCTACTTAGAGAATCTACCCCTCTTTTGAAGATGGATTTTTCATGATTTTGATTTTGAGTTTAGATTAGCAAAAGACTAGTTCCAGAGTTTAATTCTTGTGCTAGCTCCAACAAAAAGGGTGTATGCTGAAGTCCAAATCACAAGAACCTAACCTTGAACCATTGGCTTTAACACTGAAAATCGAATGCCCTCAAATGCCATTAACTATGTTGGGTGGTTCTTAGAATGAGGGACAGAGACCCATCAATTATCAACCCAATTATATACTCATTTATTCACTGGTTCTCAAAAAATGAAATAACTGTTGTTTGATATATAACCGACGGTTCTTAAAAACTGAAAAAGTCAAAGAATTGGCCAGAGAACCATTAATTCTTTGCCAGGTCTTACCTGAAAATTACTTGTTCTTTAAGGTTTTCAAAATAACCAAAAATGACAAGCCTTTGACTCTGAATTTTTTTCAAAGATCCGAAACCAGCAATTCTTTGATCCTGGAATATTTAAAGAACCTGAACAGGTGATTCTGTGAAAATTCAAAGAACCGCTCAACACTGGTTATTATGGTCCAAGGGAGGCGGTCACATACAGGCTTTTGATAATTCAAGGAAAATAGAACAGAAGGTGACTTTGAGTGGTCTATGCCAGGCAATGTGAAGTCAACGAGGAGGGGAGAGAATCACTTGTGCAGTACATTTTCCATGTGCTTATCAGTTCAAGCAAGCTCTTGGTTGCCAATGAGTGAAGAAAATATGGTGCTGAAAATATGGTACCTCATATACAACTTGTGCAGGTGACCAACTAAGTGGGCCCTTGGGCCAAAACAATTCTGGAAGCAGAGTTCAGAATTGAATAGTGCCTCCCAACAATTGTTACTTGAAGGCTGAAATTTTCTTGGGCTCTTTGGAGTGAAAGGCTAGTCTTAGAGAGCCATTTAAAATAAAATCTGGCATCTTCAATCTCCTTATCTCCCAGAAGTTCAAATACAACAAATTAGGATACAAATCATTTGGATCAATACAGCTATCGGTAAAGTCACACTATCTTCACCGAGTCTATGGGCCTGCTTTCACCTCCTATTCCCTCTCTAAGTGGTCTCCACAAACAGGAAATTTTATTATATCTCAGTGTGAAATGATGAAACTCAATTTACCACCAAAATTGATGGAAAAACTAGTTTGGGTCCCAGTTATTTCGTTTTGTAAAATTTTCATTCCCAATTACGAGTTCAATACCCTATTATGTTGAAACTCGTCATTCTCGGCCCCTAACCATGTGACTTTACAGATAACTCTCATATGTATGTATATTGGTCCTTGATTTTCCTGGCATTTCCAAGCTTAAAAAATAACATGCATATCCAAAGCCTATATTGAACTTGCAAAGCAGTGTCTTTTTTTTCCTTTGTAATCTAGCTGAATTGGTGATCATTCACAAGAAGATGTAACCAGATCTGGCTATAACCAGATTGTTTTAAGCATCCTTCTATATTGTTGGCTACCTACTTGAACCTATTATGAAAATCAAGCAATTTTTATTTTACTTTTTTGCGATGTCGAAAATATAGCGTCTGATAGGGGGCAAATATGTGGGGCTGCACCAGGGGAAAAGGTTCTTCAGTCACACTTGTTTTGGAGAGCTTTAGCATCAAACAAGGAGTTGCATGGAGCCATATTTTCTGGGCTCCGTGATTCTCTGGAGGAAAAAAGGAGCAAATGTTTTGTTTTCTCTGGAAAAAATTGTAAATGAAGTGGAAAAGCACGCTGAAGTGTACTAACTCATCATACAAAGTCTCTCAAGATGCAAGAGGAAGAAGCACTGGACTGGGCAGTGGGGCACGCCAGGGAAGGCACAAAGGAGTTCCCTGATGCGTAAGGTAAAGACTTTAGTGGAAAAAGGGCCCACACAAAGCAGAGCCAGAGTGTGGGTCCAATCAGATAAAGCCCACTCAATATGAGATCTGAGTGACGACTTTTATGAGCAGAAAGACCTGCCAACATCCCCCAAACAGCCGAGGAAAATGTTTGTTAGGTAACATGCCCTCCAGTTACACCAAAAAAATCTGAGTAGGTCTTTATGCAAAAGTGAAAAACAGGGTCCCTTCCTAAAGTAATGGGGTGTCTAAAATGTTTAGAACAAGAATAACAAGACAATATGCAGTGTATTTGCTGGGGAATTGAAATGGGTGCTTGGCTTGCTGATACTGGAATCCTGGTATGAACTATTTTGCAAAACATAAAGTAAGTAGACTCACTTTCACAACAAAATGCAAACTAAATGCCATTATGTGTTTGGTGCATGGTGCACCTATGGTGCAGAGCAGATCTCACAAACGAATTAATGCAGGCAGATGCTCTGATATCTGATATCTGTATGGTTTTTGCAATCATGGGCACACAAACCTTTTCAATCAATGGGTGAAGAAAGAATCAGAAAGTTTAACATCAACGTTTTTTTCATTTTCGTGATGTCGCTGAAATGGCTATCATCCACAAGGACATGAAAGTAAAAAAGTTTAAGCATCCTTCACATTTTTGGTTACAGCTAGAACCGAGTAGAGAAGTTTGACAATATTTGAAGAGTTTTAAGAAAAAAGCTTGGCAATTAGAAAACTGAAAGATCACAGATATTAGCCATTTTGGACAAAAATCACCAACTACCTAAATTTAGCCAGATTAAAAAAACTTTACACAGACACATCGACCCTAGCAAAGACAGTCAAAAGTCCAGAAACTCATTGGCCCTAAGCTTTGAAGATAGTCTAAACCTCTAAAGGATCATGTTTTGTACATGATTTATGTGATTGAGAATGTCTTCCTTGGATAGTGTATTTTTGGAAAGTTAGTTTTCAGTATTTGTCCCTACTGGCTTGTTTGGTTGGTTACCGTCTCTGTTTTTCTTTGGGTAAGCTGGCTTGTTGTGCTTTCTGCAAGAGAACTATTCAGTTTGTAGTTTGTACATCTGCTGCCTGCACCCACTTTCAGTTTTAAGGTCTACCCAATTCAAATTGCATGCTGCAAGAACAACATACTGATCATGGTAAAGGCTACAACACTCCCCAGTGCCCATGTAGAGCTCTGAGTGTACACGGCTCCCTTTCCTAATGTTTTTATTTAATTAAAAAAGTTAACACATCTGGGGTTGACGCCATAAGGAAGCAAAATCATGGAAATCTTAACTCTATCAAATTATTGACTGCAATGGGCCAAACTAAACTCAGACATATTCGTTGAACAACCCAGCTGGTAGGAAAGGTGAAAAATTAGGCTCTCTACTTTGCTAGCCCTGCATTGCTCGGTCCATCATTTTGAGTGAAGCCCCTTATTGGCTCCATTTTAACTCCATTTCAACTCATAAAAGTTAAATTTGAACTCAGAGATCCCAATTTAGTGTTTCAAGGGAATTTTTTTATAATGTTTAGAAGCAACCCAAATTTTCTTGATGGTCTGGGGATGGGTTTCTGTCATGGTACTAGCACAGTTGTGTTGGATGCATGGGGTGGTCAATTATAATGAGTGAGGGGCCCTTGTTTTGAATGGGGCGAGAATATGAGGAACTTTCCTAAAAACAAGTTTTCTGCCAACATAGTTGTTCAGCATAGAGCCCCTGGATAGGGTCATTCTCAAAAATAGGGGGCCTAGGCCAAATTTGGCCCCGCATTTTGGGATTGTCCCCAATGTGTGTACTTTACCCTTTATAATGCAGGAGGCACATGTTATCATAAATCAAAACATGTGTAAATCATGAGGCCTAGGAAGGGGTTTGGTTCTTATGTTTACTCCTTAAGAGTGTGAGGGATCTTAGACAAGTTTAAAATCCCTTACTCTCTTAACAAGTAGGCATTAGTACTAATGCACCTTAAACCCACCAATGTCCCACCTATAAACGTTGTAGGATCCCTCCCACCCTTATGGAGTAAACATTATTTGCCACCTGTTTCCTAGCCAGTACATTCACTGATATAAGGTGACCTCTACAAAACTTATGAATTTCTCATGGTGCTTTACCAACTTGTTGGATTCTAAGAACTTGTTTTCTCTTCAGAGGCATCTATTCACATACTATTATAGATAATATAGACACACACACAAACACCCAAGGAAGACTTCTGGGAAACACACATGCAGTGGTAATGAAGACTTTTGTGTACGGCCCCCAATTTCCCTCCTGTGAACAGTCTCTGGTTTGCGAAGGTATGTTAGTCAAAGCATGAAAAATGTCAAGTAAGTTCTCAAGCATGTTTTGCTCCAGCACTTCGGGGTTTCACAAATGATCTTCTGGAACTCGTCAACAACTTACACTTATTGATGATCAATTATCAGTAGCAAGATATTCATGTTTTTGCTTGGAACCAGGATATGATAGCCAATCAATACTTTGGTCTCCAAGTACAGGCTAGGAAACCAGGGAGAGGGTGCTGGTCCCTGGCTGCTGGGAATAGTCAAAGAGGCTCTGATGCAACCAGACACAACCATGCCTAATGACAATGAAGATGTTTGCTTTCCATCCACACAGAAAGCAATTATGACATCTTCATCCAGGCAGAGAAGGGTTATGGAATCACTGGGCCAATGAGAGCCAAGGGTGGTACTTGGTACTAACTAGTGGGTTGCTAACAAAATCAAGGTTGAAGGTTACGCCACATAACTAGTGACCTGATAGCCAATCCGAGTGTCCATATTCTCATCAGGGAGTATGGTTATGGACGAAGTAACTAGCAAGATGTCATTGGTTACTGGAATTAGCTGAGGCATGTACCTATTTCCGGGAATTTGATGACCTACGGAAATAGCTGAGGCATTTAATTCTCGGAATTTGATGACCTCAAGCCAATTGCCAAAGGTTTAGCTACCATTCAGAGGTTCGAGAGTGACAGCGTAACCGGCCTTTCAATGGATGAAAAGTGATGTAAGGTCCTTCCTATCAATGGATGAAATTTCATGTAACCCTCCCTCCTCTTCTCAAAAAACGTGTTATAAGATTATGAGACTTGGAAGTTGTTCAGAGCGTTTGTTTTTCAAGAGAGGAGACTTTTGAAGCCAGGCAATTGTGATCATAGATCTATGTAAGCTCATGCAGTAATGTCCAACACTAGGATTCATATGTTAGGAGAGTACTTACACTACCAAATCTCATGAATGGTGATGAGGGTGTGCAGAGATCATGTGGAGAAAAAAAGAAATAACACTGTATGTTGGAGGTGCTTCACATAGCACTAGCTGCGCCAAAGAAGTCATGCAGGAGTCTAGAGAGATGAGAGGAGGAACCAGAAGCTGAGGTTGAATGATCAGTCAGTCTTTGCAGAGCTGCTACTTTCTTCGGATGAGTACTAACTATGAAAAACAAGAGATGATGGAACTCCATCGGAGGAAACAAGAAGTTGTAGTATTTGAACAAACGGACAGTTGGTGATGCAAAGGCGAGAATTTACTGAAAGTTGTGAAGTAGACTTCGGTTGGTGTAGAGATCATGACGATCCACGAGATGCGTGTAGCTTTGCAAAGATTGGTGCTCTTAGTACTCCTTGTATCTGGATTTCTTCAGATGTGCACTTCGACTCCAGTTCTCGCATTCAACAACAGGAGCTCTCTGAATCTCGCATTCATGCGTATCCGCACCTCTAGATCGCGTTTGGTGGAAGCAGCACGTGCAGTAGGTGTGACAAACCTAGTGCAGCTCACGGACATGATCTGTAAATCTGAGCTCGAGTCTGTGGACCTTGGTCTCAGCGCTTCACACAATTTTCTTTCGAGTGGGAAGAGCCAGGAAGCTGTGAGAGAGCTTCTTGCCGTCGACAACTCTCTTGACACTTGCATGAAGAATTTCATGGGCGACGAAGAGGAGGAGATCAGTACGCGGATTCATCAACTTCGGGCGATTTTCGAGAAGATTCGGCAGAGCGTTTCTTCTGCTGTAGATCTGATCGATCGCAGTTCGCGTCGAAGTGGGGTGGAGCCACAAGAATCAAAAAATCTCGAGATCAATCCGCGTCTGTTCCAAAGTGTTGGGTCTGTTGATCAGACCGTCGTTGACGAAGTAGCTGACGAAACCCTTTCGGCTATGGCGGATGATGATGGCCCGCGTTCTTGGGGACCCCAAGAGGAATCGAGATCAGCATCAACCAACTCGTTCAGTATGAAGCACCTACCTCTTCCGCCGGCAATTCCTTCCATAATGGACGAGATGATGAACGTCGATTACTGCTCACCGCATGTCGAGCTCTACGGTGCGACTGCAACCATCCGCATGGATAGCTCATGCGGAGGCAAGTTCCATTCACGAAGCAAGTACTCATCGGGAGTTTTCTCAGTCCGAATGAAACCTCCTCATAGAGCTTCCGGAGTGAGCAGCAGTTTCTATATCTCATCCAACGACGAAGATCCCGACTTGATCAGCTTCGACTTCATAGGCAACCACCCCAACAGAATCCTCACCTCTTACGCAGTGCATGGAAAATACTCGGGCACACTGCAAACTTTCTCCATGGAGTTTGATACCACTGCAAAGCTCCATGACTACACCATCAAGTGGGACGCCGAGAGTGTGATCTGGATGGTCGACAATCGCGTGCTCCGGACCTTGAGAAGCTCCTCTCAAGTGCAGGAACTGAACTCCGACTACCCAAGAAAACCTGGACACGTTTATGGCTACCTCTGGGATGCATCGGATATGAACTGGGCCGGGAAGATCAACTGGGCTGATGGACCTTTCGAGATGGTTTATGCGGATCTAAGAACCACTTCGCCACTGGCAGTGGGTCAATGGCATCCTCCACCAGCTGCGCCTGATCCTAGTGCAGCTGCTTCAGGGTTTGACCACGTTCCAGTTCCGTTACAACCCATTGTGATCGACTACTGTGGATCCAACGTTGACATCCAGGATTCGGATAAGCATCATGAATTCTCCATCTTGTTCGATAGCTTGGGTTGCGGTGGGAGGATCAAATCACTGGCCAAATACTCGACAGGAATGTTCAGTGGGAAGGTGAAATGTGCAGATGGTGACACTAGCGGCCTTCTCACCAGTCTCTACGTCTCCTCTGGCGAGGGAAACCCGTTACAGGATGAGATTGATTTCGAGTTTCTAGGGGACAACAAGGGTATCGTGCAGACCAATTTCTATGTGAATGGCGTGGGAGGTCATGAGCAATGGATTGATCTGGGCTTCGATTGCTCACAAGGCTTTCACACTTACGCCATCCATTACAACACGCACAGCATTCAGTGGTTTGTGGACTCCAAGCTGGTCCGGACTGTGAGTCGATCTGAGCAGGTGAAGCTACAAGATTCGTTTCCTGTCAAGTGTATGCGCATGTATGCTTCAGTGTGGAATGCTTCAGGCGTTGAGAATGGCGCTTGGACTGGTCCATGGCGTGGTGATGACTTACCATTTGTTGCCAAATTCAGTGATCTTACTATCCAGTCTCCTCCTTGAGTGCAAAGCAAATATATTCCAAAAATGGCCCACTTGGAAGTTCTCCAACTGGTTCTCCTGCCACTAGGGCTCAAATCCTCCTTCCAATTCTATCTAGACCCATAATTTTATTGTTGGATCTGCTTGTAATTAGGAAGAGACTATGATGTAGTTCAAATCTCATTCGATCCCAGTTTTTGAGGAATTCGTGAGAATTGAATTCACCAGACCTTGTTACTTTGAAATAACTGTGAGTTTCATTTTTGGGGAAATTCATGGAACATTTCAGCCTATTTTGTAAAAAAAAACACTGTGAACTTCAAGCCTTAAGGGGCAGAGCTCAGCCATTACTAATTAGTAGGCGAGGAGCTGTTTTGTTCAGACTCATTTTAGCTTGAAACCAGTACCCAGGTATAGATCCAATGTCCAGATTTATAACGCAGTTGGGGTGATTCAGTTCTGACACCACATCTTCAACTTTCTTGCTGGGCCAAGTCTAGGGGATGTTGATTTAGGTGTCAGGGTCTGACTTCACTCACGAGAACAAACATATAATTTAAGTATTTTAGTTGCAAATTAGACTTCCAAATTTTCTTTTGTACACTGGCATTGTGATATAACAAGCATGAATTACTAAAATCTTCCAGTGCCCATGATGATCAATTTGGTTGCATGTGCTGCCTGGAGCCAATTTCAGCTGGGTACAGATTTCTCATCATAGTTCTCAGATTTTTCCCTGATGTTCTCTTTTGGGGGCCCGTTTTTTCTGGTTAAATTCAAATCCAAGAATAAATTTTCTCCATATATATAATTCAATACCCATGTAAATAAGAGAATTCATTCAAAGAAATCTTCACTTGGTTTTGATACCATGGTCTTTACTGTTATGAGGGAAGCAAATTGGAATTCAATCTATGTTCATCTGTCATCATGGAAGCAATAATCATTGCTGTTTTTTCTAGCATAACATCCTCAATGATTGGGCCAGGTGGATTTGCAGGGGATTTTCTATAATGGAATTCAACTATTTCTTTTTGCAAATTTTGACCGTCGCTGACCAACAACTCAACTTTCTCAACTAGGGGACTTCCCTATTTTGAAATATTATTATTTTTGTTTAATTTCCAACTTCCACAATATGGTGGAGGATTGGCATACAAGATGCATGTCTAAAGCAACTTCCAGTACATACAATAGCCTTTGCTTTTTGAAGTTCAGTCCTGTCCTCAGATGTCAATAATAACCAGTGGAGTTTCCATAGCCAAATAGCTGGCTGGTGGTGGGGTTTGCTATGGTGCAAACTGTTGCAATGTTTCAATTTGCTACCAAGGAAAGATGTGACAGACCAACTGCCAACAACAACAGTTGTTACACTTCACCCGAGAACCTAACTTTGGCTTGGAGAAGTGATACACTTTGAATTTTTTAAACAATCCACAGATTGCAAATTGCACTAGATCTTTTATCTAAAATGTGTATGCACGACACAAATCAGTGACAATTTATTTTCAAAGTTTGTGATTGCTCATCTCTGCCAATACTTGCTCCATCAAAGCTCACCTCAAATTTCTAAGTCATGTCTCTCTTCTAGAATGGTTCTGTTTAGGGTACATCAGATCATTGATTTGCTGCTTGTAGCAAGATGATTGATATCCAAACCCAAACAGTCCTATAGTTACTTTTAATGCCAATTCAATTTGTTCAGCTGATGCATATATGTCATGTTGCTGCTTCCAATAGTACCCATTGTCTTGAGGACCATGGAACTAAAGGATCTATGTAGGTGATTCAGATTCAGATCCCACAGCACCCACCAAGATGGCATGACTAGGGTATGATAGCCCACCCAAAAATATGATCGGTCTGTCCCAGGTAGATTCACAGGATTGCAATTTTGTACTTTAGCCATTTTTTCTATGAAATTTTCCTTTGTGTCATAAGACATTGAGTGATCTAATGATTAGGGTGGACCTGGAGTACATTATTGAGTCAAGCATCTTTGAAAGGAGAGACTGAACTGAACCCATCAATTGTGTTCTATCAATGCAATGCGCAAAACCTTGCTGATGTGGATAGAACACTCCCCAAGCTTTAGAATCGCCACCTGGACCAATCATGATTGTCAGCCCAGGTGTCATGTTTTTTTAACTGTGTCTTGTGGAGACCACTATAATATCTTTTGCACATATGTTCACATGAATTCTTCACACAACCCTTACAATCTTCACACTATAATCATTTATTTTTCTATCTTCCATCATTTCCAGCAAGGATACCTGGCTATTATTCTTTGAACCTGTTTGGTTCTAATGATTGATGGTTCTGGGAGGAGCTCAAGTTGAAATATGGTTAACAAAAGCCACCATTTTTTTGTTTGTAATTCCCAACAAGGAATAGGGAATAATTACCAAATGAAAATGGAGAATGTTATTGAGTTTTTCTATTTTATTGACGCATCACCAAACAAAGGTTTTTCATATATATACTTTGTGAAAAAATGCTGACTTTCAAAAAATGGAAAGCTAATGGATTATATAAATTATACATATGGCTCATATTACTTATTACCAAAATTCATTGTTATTCTCTATGGTCAATGGATTTACTGGAGTACAATCTTCTAATCATGCAGAGTGGAGCCTAGTTTAATATGGGGAAATGTCCACCTACACCAATTCACTCTACTTTTAGTTATACAGAAGTCATCCCAAAGGAAGTTATAAGGTCATCACCACGGTGATAACCTAATGATCAAAAGACTAGGCGTAGAATTTGGGAAAACGACAAGGTGTTAGTTGGTGTGTGTTTTTGGTGTTGTATATTTGATGCAAGTAAATTGGCTCAAGAGTTCTATGGTGAAGGCTATTTTACGAAAGTTGTGAACGGCAGTGTTGATGGAGTCTGTTTGGACACTTTTCATGCTTTTTGGCTATGGCAGGCACGATAGAAGAAAGTGGAGGGCAGCATTGATGAGGAGGCAAGGGACGCAAGGGCTTAAAAGGAGGAGCTTTTCTGAAGCTAAGTATCCAGTTCTTGATGTGTTGTTTCATGAATGGATTTTTCTTTGGTTGTTGAGTAGAGAAAGCACATTAGAGCAAGTTTGCTTAGAAGTTTTTGGCTTCATGGGATGAATGCCCTCAATTGGAGTTTTCAAGTAGACTCTGTCTCTTGCAATATTTCCGCTACGTACAAAAGTAAGTTTAGGGATCTCTAGACTTAGGAGCATAAATAAAATGATGGAGATGTTGGAAGTGATGATGATCAGTAGGGGACCACATTGGCTGGTTTGAGAGAATCAGCAAATGTTAAAGGGATTCTATGGAAAGGTTGGGGATTAATTCTTGAAATCCAAGTAATTGGGAACTCCAGAGTAAGGGTATTACAATGTTTTGAGTGGGTAGAATTGGGGAATTCAATCATGTTGGGGTACTAGTTACTCTATCCGATTTTTGGGAGAATTTGTGGGTTAGAAGAATTTGGCTAATTCTTAATAAGACCATGATGGCCTATTGAGAGGATCTAGAGCGCTTCGATCCAATTATCTCTACACTTATCTGTGATTTGGAATGACCCAATTTGTTGAATTAGGTGTAAGTAGTCAATGAGTCTGTAGACCCATTAAGAGACTCATAAACAGTAGAGACTTGCATTGTAATGAATTATGGCAATAGCACAAAAGGAAAAAGGCCAATATAAGGATACAATGTTTGTGGCAGTTGGTCAATCAAATTATGTAGGAAGCTAGGGATTTTCTTGCAGATGTTCTTTTTTGTCACATTAAAATGGAAGTCCAAGTTTGTCACAATGGTAATCCTTAAACACAAACTCATCAGCTTGGTCAAGAACAAGTCTCTCCAACTAACAAGTTTCCGATTTCAGGTGCCAACATTGTCTGATTTCCCTACCAAAAATCTTCAAAGAATTTCAGTTCCACCACAGTACATTTTCATGTTCAGTTCATTTGTCGGGTTGAAATATTTAACAGTTCAAGAAGACTGAACATTTGTTGTGCATAGGTAGGAAGGAAGTTTCTGACATCCACACCATAAGGGTAACACAAACAATATTGTGTTATGGCATGCAAGAGTGGGTGGTGCTAGATGCCACATTGAGTGAAGGTTCTTTTTTATGAACTTGCACTTAAACTAAAGTGAATGATCTTATAATCAAACTACAAACTATGTAGTAGGCATATAACTTCTTAAAAATTAAGTTCTCACATATCAATGTCTTTGTTGGTGATGAGATTGTGTGCATGTATGTAAATGGATCATTCAAAATATTATTTATGATTCACTATCTGCAACTCTAACTTCTCAATTTAGACTACTTGTGCATTTTTCTTTTAGTGCTCAACATGAATTTATTCCTTTGTGTTTCAATTTTCCCACAATGGAAGAAGTCAATGACTCATATGGTTATGGGCCCATAGTACGAAGTCATAGAAAATTTTGAAGGAAAGAATTTCATGTTGTGAAAATTCAAAGTAAGAGAATTTGGGAACTCATTGTTGGAGAAGAGGTTAAACAATTTCCATCAAATGCTTTCAACTTTTTTCTTACAAGAGAAATGAAAGGACTAGATGCCATCAAAGCAACTATCCATAAAGAAGTCAAAGTGATGGTGTTAATCATGAATCTATTAAATAGTTATCAAACCTTGACCACTTATTTGGTATTGTCTACAATTGAAGATTGTAATTGGCATAATGTGAATACTAGATTACTAAATGAAGAGCTCATGACAAAGGAAAAGGTAGAAACTTCACAAGTTGGTGGAAAGCTAGCATTAATAGCCATATTTGAAACGGGTCATAAGGAATGAAAGAAATTTAAGAATTGTTTCATAATCAAGGTTATTGAGCCAAAGAATGCAAAAAAAAATATTGGCTTGGAAAATAACATGGAAAAAGATAACACTATCAACTTGGTGCCATCAATTAGTAGTGGATCAAGTCTAGCTTGACTGGGTGCTAGTGAGCACCAAAACCTCGCCACATACCATGGCTGCTGGCATGCTATTACTATTGAAAAGACATGCATTCAGCACAGTGACAAGATATACCAAGGACTCATCTTCTGATTCCTCCTCCTCCTCAGATTCATCCTCACCATTTTCTTCCTCCTTGGCATCCTTCAGTACACCCGTTGTAAGATGTGGACAAAACATGAGAGACATAAGCAAAGCTCCAGCTGATACATCACCAAGCAACCATGTGAAAACAAAAGGGGTAAAGTTGCATACCTGCTTAAAGCTTCGAGGTTTTGCCAGATGTGCCAACAGCAAATACAGGTGTTGAGTGCTTCAAAAAACTTTCATACTAGTCTAGTATGGGTATTAGGTCCAAGGTTGATTTGTGCATGGTCTGCAGCAGGTATAAACCTGATACTGGTATTGGTGTAAGCCAGGCATATATCAAGTATTGTCTGAAAGTCATACCCGACTAATATGTTCTTCAATACCCATACTCATATGAGTAATATATGCCCAGGTTGCACGCTAGCTGCAACACTAGCTTTTTCCTAGTTGAGACAGGTGACTGTGTATTGTTAGCCGGATGTTGATCTGGTTATCAAGTAAGGTCCTATGGTTTTCAATTCCGTGCCAGATGATTGTTACAATCTCTTGAACACTTTGATTCACTGCTAGATTGGGTTGCCCTCCCACAAGCAAATGGGTACTAGATGGGGCCCAGTTCTTTGATACCATGAGTGTAATGAATTTTTCTTATGTCACATGTATCCTTTATTGTTATCACAAAGCAAAATCCACCCTTCACTGGTTATGTGCTGGTTCCATGTGTGATCCCAATCAAATGTGTGGAAACACTGGTTACGATCTGGAACAGGCCCTGCTAGAACGTGATGGAACAGCCTCCTGCCTAATAAGAATGATGTTTCGCCCACCAGGCTTGACCTAAGTTGAACACGCTAGAATCTGTCGGAGAAGAACAAGTAATGAATTGTTAAGGCATCCTGTGGTCTACTACGAACAACCAGAGGGACTACCTTGAAAGGTGGAATGGCCTCAAGACTGACCCCTTCTCCTATACAAAAACTGCTAATTTCCAGCAGCAGATATGATATACTGTTATAGTGCTTGATGAAGCATATAGGACTATTCATATGGACACTTCTTTTTGGGCTATCAGAGATGGTGTTGAGCAGTGCTGTGTGGTTATTTGAGTGTAGAAGGAACTGCCAGTTTCATTTTTGTAATTATTTCTGAATCAGAGAACAGTTTCATTCCAGTTCTTTGAAAAAAGTGAGGATCAAAGAACCACCAATCCAGGTTATTTCAAAAGCTGTAAAGAACCACTCATTTTCATGAAAGAACTGGCAATGAACTGGTAGTTTTGTGGCTGGTTAATTGACCTAAAAAGTGTCGTGAGAACCATCATTAGATACCAGAACTGGGTCTTTGTTTCTTTTTATCCTGTGGTTATGAATCTTAAGAATCTCCCTGATAACCGCCAGGGTCTGTGCCTGTTTCTAACATCTGCCCAACACTGGTGTTATGCACGTTGGCAAATTCCAGGTGGTTTGATAAACAAGACACATGTTCAGGGACCTTCAACAGCAACATGTATTGACTGCCAACCATAAGATTCCCATTGCTCAAAGCAGGAGGGTGGAGAACAATGAGACAAACTTCATAGAGGTAGCTTGCAAATTCACACAAGAGTTTTCTCAAATGTCCCAATAGTCAAGTGCAGCAGCAAACTGACAACTCTGAATCAGTAATTGATTGCACACAGGAGTGGAACAATTTCTAACAGAGCAGAAAGCCTGGGACATGTTGTTACAGTCTCAAATTCCACTCCAGTTTCCAAAATGACTCTGTACACAGGAGGAAAGAGGCACCAGACCTGTGCAGTGGTACAAATGCTAGAGGCAAGAAATCAAAACTACAGGAGGCTCCATGGCCCCTTTTTGCAGTGGTGCCAACATCTGATAACAGTGTCCAACTATGGTGGTGTAATTATACCATTAGATATGCTATGAATGAAATGTACTTGATGTAGCAGTTGAAAAAACAGACTACTAGCATGACCAATAGTCCATGCAAGAAACAGACACCATCCTCAAATTGATGAAAGTGATTGGCATCCCTCACCATGATTGCTCTCCTAGCCATTTTTGAAATGAACTTTGCAAAAGTATTGCATTCTTCACAAACCTACAGATCTTCATTATTCAGAGTGGAGTACCAGGAGCTGCATTGATGAGCCACAATGCAATATCCAGTTTCTCACTATGGTCACACAAATGGAACACCTTTTTTTTTGCTTCCACATCATGCAGAACAAATTTTGTGTAAGGCACATACCTGGCATCATGCACAGGCCCTGACAATCTCTGCAGTTCTGCACAGATTTCAATCATCTGAGGGTGGTCTTGATCATCTACTACAAACGTATACACCTCATCTTTCAATTCAGGTGCAATCAGGCTGTTTCTTCGCACCTTTTTCCTTTCTCGGCCATTCCAACACTCTCACAGAGAGATGCCTGTTGCCTGCAGCAGCATAGATATTTGATAGCAGCATGTAACCAGCTGCATTTCCAGGCTCCAATCCAAGAATTTGCTTAGCAACATGTTCTCCCATCTCCACATTACCATGAATTCTGCAATTGCCAAGCAAAGCCATTGATGGTGCCACATGTGGTTTACATGTGCCTTCATCATATTCTCTGCCTCCTGTAGATGGCCAGTACAGCAAAGAAGGCCAACCATGCAGGTGTTACATTCCAATGCTGCAGAAATCATGTAGACTGTGATCATTGAAGCATAACAGCACATGCCTTCATCCATTAAACATGAATGGCTACAAGTGGATAGGAGACAAACAAAAAAAATCATGTCATCTGGCTGTACAACCTTCTTCACAAATCCATGCAAAATGTTTGAGAGCTTCCTTACCATGCCTGTGCATGGCACATCCTCCAAGTATGGTGGTCCAAGTAACCACATCTTGAGATGGCATCATGATGAACACTTTCCAAGTATCCTCCATGCTCCCACATTTTGCATACATGTCAACCAAGCTATTGCCCACAAAGACATCAGACAAGAAACAGCTTTGAACGATCTGCTCATGAACACACCTGCCCTCTTCAAGCACAACCACACTGGCACATGCATTCAGCACCCCAACAAAAGTAGCAGACCTTGGTCACACAGGCGCCTGTTGCTGTTGTCAACATAGTTGCAGTGTCTTCTGACCTTGCCAACATTTTCCATATCCCAATATCATGTTGTTCCAAGTAATCACATCTTGAGATGGCATCTTGTTGAACACTCTCCAAGCATCCTCAATGCTCCCACATTTTGCATACATGTCAATCAAGTTAGTACCCACAAAGACATCAGGCTTGCAACCACTAATTTGAATGAGCTGTTCATGAATAAGCATGCTGTCTTCAAATGCTCCTAAACCAGCAAATGCACAAATCAAGGAACAAAAGTGAATTCATTAGCAGGAGCATTCCTTCTTGTTGCATATGCTGGAAAAGCTGCATCACCTTCTCAGGATGCCCATTCTTCGCATATTTTGTAAGCTTCTGATTCCATGCAAAAAATGTTCAATTGCACTGTGTTTGGTACCATTGCAGCCATCTCTGGTGCCACCCATGGCAGGTTTCATCAGTTCTTGCATTTACTTAATTACCATCTGCAACACACTAGTACTATCCCACCACTAGTACAAAGGATGTGATTCTGCCAAAGTCTAGACAATGGCAGGATAGCAACCGAGAGAGAGAGAGAGCAACAAGATTGACATTGACAACAAGACCTACAGCTCCAATTGACATGCAAACACTGACAGGATTGATGTTCCCTTACTTTTCTGATCCATTATCCCACCATTGTGAAGGATCCAAAAAGAACTCCAGCCACAGTTTCTCTCTATCTGACCACCACCACCACGAACTGCAGAGAAAATTCTTCCTATCAAAAGGTCTAGGGTTTGGAGCCCAATCGCAAATCTCCCTCAAAAATCAGAAGTTGACACAAATCCAATCCCTTGCGAGCATCCCAAGTAGACCCAAACTCTTGAACATTGGTTCTTCAAGTAGGCAAGTTGAATTTTATTTATTTATTTAAAGTTGGCACGTAGGTTAAATTTTATAAGTTATTACTTTTGATTAGCTGTAGAACTTCATACTCATGCAACTTTTAGTTCTAATATGTTTTAAAACTTTGTACCTAGACAATCTTCAATCTTGAAGACTATGTAATCAAACTACATTTTTGAATCAGGCCTTAAAGTTCTTGAATTAGAAAAATTTGTGTTAAGATCATAATGGCTACATGGTTTGGAGATTTGAAGAAATAAGCTCCAATTCAAACTCCAAGAACCTCCAAAACTTTAAACCACAAGGTTTAGAAATTTGAAGAATTGGGCTCACCACATAGGTTTAGAACCTGCACCTGACGGACCTACCAAAATATTTTGTGTCAAAATGAAGATCAAAGGTTCTCTAAAAAGGAAGAACTGGCCACCGTTGGTTTGAATAGTTTTTGGGATTAGCAACAATTTGTATCAATGTTTGGCGAGTATATTGATACAAGTTCAATAAACATAGATGTTTTTATACCCAAAAAAATACAAACTAGGTAAGGGTAATAGGCTTTTTAAAACTTACAATCTAGATTAAATAAGGGTATGTAAGCTTTGTGAATTTGTTGATATGGGTAAAGGACCACCACTTACCATGTTTATAAAATAAGCATAAGGGTATATATTTACTTTTACAAGTTAAAATTTACTTCATACCAACCAACTATATATGGGTAAATGTCCAAATTTGCAAAATCTTTGAAAGTATATTTGAAAGATTGTCCCAAGAATATTAAAGCACTAGATGGAAGCCCATTTTCTTGTTTTTGTTCAATGTAACAGTTTTCTAAAACACAAATCCAAAAAATTCTCAAAACACTTGATTTCAATTCTACCACTATTGAACACATTTTCACCAAATATAATGAAAGTGCAAGTATCTTTAATATAATATGTTGTGACAAGTTATCTTAACCATTTAATCAAATTTTAAAAAACCACAAAACACCATAATATGAAAACTAAACTTCTTCCACACCTTCCATATTTGGATCAACATGTTCTTTTTGGGTGAAATTTCGCCAAAATACAAAAAATAAAACTTTTAAAGGAATATTTTGTCACAAATTCCTTGAAATTTTGAAAAAAATCACCAAAAAAGTAGATGTTTTGAGCTAGTTTCACTATATTTAGAAGCCCTCCTCATATGGGTTGCCAAATAAAAGCAAGAATACAAAAAGTTTCTACTACCTTGCATGTCATGTTGCCATTTAATGTTAAATCCTTCTTGGGATGCTAGCCAATGGTGCTACATGAGATAATTGAAAAACAATTGCTGATTTAGATCATCAAACACACCTTCTATCCAATATTTGTAGCAAATATTCACAACCTATCAACAAAAAAAAATGAACTAACATATCCCCTTAAGTAAATTGGATGGCCAAAATGCCATATTGTTGCCAAAAATCAATTACCTAGACCCGTGGAATAGCCATTCGAAAGATTAAGGGTTTGTAATAGTTGATGCCATGGATGATGCAACTAGAACATCCACCACCATAGCATTGTGTCACATTTGCACTATTAAAAACCCATTGTCATTGTCTTCTGTCATGCAAGTGGTGAAAAATTTGTTGTCACTTATAGAAATACAACACAAAGGTGTGAGAGAACCTTGTAAGATGAGTTATGGCTGTAAGTTGAGTAATGCAAATTTATCAAGGGGAGGAACATATCCAATCATCAATGTCAATGTGGATCATAGGAAGGTGCATCAAATCATGCTAGGTTTTATAATTTGGTTTTTCTTGATTTGTTGATTGTTCAAAGTTTTTGCATTTATTGTGCATCATCTTATCTTGGTTGTTAAGCTTGAATATAGATTGTTGACATGACTTTAAAAAACCCATCAAAGTTATCTAAGTACACACACATCACATTTTATGTTATTGAGTATGTTTATTTCAAAGGTTCTAACAACAATTTTGACAATGGTAACAAACAAACTTCAAATTTCAATTATGTTGAATATTCTAAAAATCATTCACATTTAATTGTAGATCCATTTACTCCTTAAAAGTTTGATTGGCTACGAGCAAAGTTCATTTGTTTTTATTGATTCAACAAATGTGGATTTGCCATTTGCAATCCTCATGTATTAGCCTTTTGCACATCTTTGTTTACTACCAAAGGTCCTAAGGTCACATTTGCTTGAAATTGCATTCATTATAATTGTTTTGAAGTCATGGGTTTATGTTCATAGGTTTGTGGTCACATGGGTTTAAAGTCAAAAGTTTGTGTTCACACATAAATGGTTAATATCAACTACTTTATTTTTCATATTCATCTTGAGGTCGCATATTTTGTATTTATGTTTATTGTCAAAGGTCCTCAAGCAACTTTCTTTGTCACATTTCTAAATCACTTTTTTTTTCACTTCTATGCTCATGTGTGTGGTCCTAAAACCTTAAGATTACATTTGTGTTGTTTTAATATTATTCATAGCAAAGTGTTTCCATTTCACCATGACAAAGGAGGACCCTTCCTTTTCAACAAGATGAACATGGTCATATTGTTATCCCTCATAGCTCACAATTCCCCATGAAAAAGTGTTATATACCACTTCAAAAATTCATCCAAGGGACACGTAATAGATTCCCACATTGTTGTCAAGCCCAAAAAGGTTGATTGCAAGCCAACACAAACACATTAATCTTGGCTATAACCATCATTAGCTTGACAAACCTCCTCAAAAAAACAAGAACATTCATTTGTTGAATGCAAACCCAAGTTTTTATGCATATAGTTGAACCCCATTCTCAATTCCTTTGATTCTACATGGTAAACACAACAATAAACATTGTGTTCCTTCAAACCTTTTATCCAAAAATGATGCAAAGAATCAAATGACTACTTACCAATAATTATATCAAGGTGGGATTTCTAGAAATACAAGAAAAATTCCATTTGAAGACATAATAACAACAAAAGAGTAAAAATTTGTTTGGGAAACCATTGAACATGGCATTCAATTCTAAGTAATAAATCCATGCAATTGCAATGTACATAAATCAACACAATAAAATGCCTAATAGTTAGTCACTAAAAATATTTAAATACTTAATAAAAGGTATTAACATTCCTTACTCATGCATTTGTAGCAAATAGTAAAATTGGAATATCATTCAAGAGTCATCGGACATCTTTATAATTCATGTCCATGGACTATGAAAACAACAAATGTCATTCTAAATACAATAAATGTCCAATGATACTCCATCTTATATCCCTACATTTCAAAATTACATGTTATGAGCATGTAACAAAAATTCATTACAATTTAATACAAGTCCTTAAAGTTCATGGATTTATTCACAAACCACCAAAATAATTCCATTGAACCTTGCTATAAATCCTTGTAGTTCAAGATCACTCATAATGAGAACATTACAACTCCACTATAATTTCAAACAAGCACTCAAAGTCCATGAATATTCACAATGATCACAAAAATAGTCCATTGAAATTTACAAGTCCTTGTAGTTCAAGAATATTCATAATGAACACAACAAAAGTCCATTGAATCTTGATGCAAGTGCCCACAATCCGTGAATACTCACAATCCCCACAAAAATGTCCATTGAAACATTACAAATGCCCAAAATCCATGAATATTTACAATGATCACAAAAAAGTCCATTGAAGCATTACAAGTCCCTGCAATTCATGGGATTATTCACAATGAGCACATAACAAGTTCATTACAACCTAATTCAAATCCCCAAAGTTCATGAGTATTCACAATGATCACAAGAAACTCCATTGAAGCTTGTATTACAAATCTTTGTAGTTACATAATACTCACAATGACCAAATCACACATCCATTGCAATGTATTATGTGTCCTTAAATTAATACATGAATACACATGAGCACAACGAGAGTTCATTGGGGTGAAAACACATTAAATGGAATCATTTTTGTTTAGAAAAGGTGATGTATAACAAGTATCATAGTATGCAACAAATTAAAATCTTGATAGCATTTTTTGGCAAATTTTCTAAACATAAGCAAAAAAAAAAGATTTGTATGACAACATTATATTATGGAACTCATTAGTGCATTATGAATCAAATTTAATTTTGATCCAATGGTTAGATGAAAAGGATTGGATAAAATCAATGAAAATATAATATATAATTTATATTTTTTCAACGGCCATAGGGCATCATGTTGTGATTCATTATTAAACAAAAGAAGAATGAAAAAATTATTGTAATGCCTAGCTACAAAATCTCTTCATCTTTCATATGGTAATGGTTTTAATTTTAAATAAAAAGATTATTATGCATTCATTGCTCAAAAAATGAAAAAATTAAACTGAATGGATTTTCAACTAAAAACTTTTAACTTCAAAATGGTACTAAATTCCATTTATGTATATCAATATCATTTGTTAGAAAAGAATTTAACCAAAAATTCCACTAATAACCCTAGTTTTGAAATATATATGTAAATTATCAAAAAATTTGACAAATATTATAAATGTAATGTTAATACATTACAAAAAAAATAAATTGTAGAAAGATTATACATGTGACTATAATTTGGAGGGGGGCATAATGTGCTTTCACCCATTGCAACTTTCCATATGTCTTTGCATTTTATGGTCTTACAGCTCATTGATCACAACACATGTCCATTGAATTCTATTCGCATATATCAATAAGGTTTAATGGAAAATAATATTGGGAAATCTCAAACATTAGATGTAAGTGCATAAAAACCACTACTAATGTCAATGCATTCAAAGTTCATATAGATGTTTCACAATAACATTATCAAGAACCTAAGAACTCACAAATGTAGTACTTATATTCAACATCATTGGCCATTTAAAAAAAAAAAAGATGAGGACCTTACATGTGATTATACATAAAAAAAGACCAATTGGTCTACTCATTGATCACAAACAAATGTCCATTATAATCGTACATATGTTAATTTTTGGGTAGTTGGATTTGGATTGTGACCATACCCAACTAAGTAAATTACAAAAGAATCATACATTTGAGTTCCTTTCCATAAAATTCAAAAAACATTTAACTTGAGATACATTATAATTTACAAAGGTGCAAAAAAAATTAAGGTGTTATAAAGATGTTGATTAGTCCACTCTAGTGTGCACATTGTGAGATCTTAGAATCCTCCATTTAAAAGGGACTAAAGATGGGAAAAGACAAAAGAATTTTTTTTTGCAAAAACAAAGATCAGAAGCTATGTATTAAAATCAATTTTAAAAGGCAAGGTAACATGAGCAAGTGTAATAAGGATTGAGGGGCCTAAGTTAATCTACACTAACAATCACAACATAAGATTTTAGCTCCAATAGAATTTGAAGTGCATTATGCACACGTATAGACCCAAAATGCAAGGCATTAAGTAGTAGCACATGTTTTTGCCAACAAATGTCTAACATCGCTTGGCCATCAAGATATGTTATCAAGGTAAACCACAACAGTCTTTCCAAAATATAAACATCCACTAATATTCTAGCATTGCAATTGAACGAAACTTGATCATTTGTTGTTTACATACCCACCTAACAACTATGGACAAATTCCAAGGGTGGACATTCAACAAATGTTTTCTATTTGTTAGAAAAATCTCTTCTTGAACTCGTTATGGCTTCAATATGATGTGTTTTCTTGCCAAATTTGTTTGACTATTAAACCTCTTCACCTCGGTCAAGGACTAAATTAAAATTGAGAGGATTCCTTATTTAATAATAGCTTGTTTTGAAAACTTGAAACATCTAGGAACACTAAAAACAATAAATGGATTTGAAAGCATTCTTTTCATGACTACTTTTCTAGCAAGGGGTCCATGGTGAGCACACTATGGGGGGCCCACTTTGGGCATTTTCATGACATGTATATTTCTACAAAACATATTGCATTTAATTGTGGGTTTCACTTTTAGTGTTTGGGCTTGATATTTTGATTTTCACAAAGTTAATGATCTTTAATATTATTTGAAAAAAAAATTAAAACTTAAATTCAAGGAATAATGAGTATATTTATGTTATATACAATATAATAAAACCTATTTTTGTTTTTTGACTACACTAGGTTTGGGTTTGAATTAGTTAGCTAAAAAATTTTCAAATGAAAATTTTAAAAATGACCCACTTCACATATCTTGTCATCTTCCATTTGAAAGTGATAGTTTGTCAAAATGTTAGTTTACCACATACTTATGGTCATTGACCCCAAAAACACCCATTTGTGATATGATAACTATTAAACTCTTCAAACAGCTCACAAACTTATTCCAATCATATGGAATCACAATGTTTAATAGATACTACAAATTTCATAAAAACTAAAATAATTTCAGTCATTTTTTGAGTATATTTTCATTTTTTAATACATAATGACATACATTTCTTTTGCCACAAATATATTTCGAAATTGCACAATATAGGTTGGGAAAAAAAAAAATCTTTGTGATTGAATTCTTTGTGTTATAATCTACCATATTATGCAAAAAGTTTGGAAAAATATGCTTTAGTATTACCATGGTTAAAGTTCAAACATGGACACCCCTCGAAAACAATACAATGTGACAACATTTTTGGCCCCCCCGTAGTGTGCTTTCACCCTCCAAGGAACATTGGGAGGCACAAATTCTACCTTAGAAATATTCATTGCCTACTTAAAACAATACAAAATTTCATTCAATTCTCCATTTCAACATTTAAAATTTATGGTTTCATTATGCAAACAATTATGATGGATTTTTTTTACACATTTTTTTCCTTACAACTATTGTTTCTTCTACTTAGTTCTATTTCCTTATTTAAACAGAATCTATGGTTAAAATATAGTTAGATTTATTAGAAACTCAAAACACAACAAATACAAAATAATAATCCATATTTTTTCATCAAATTTACACTTCTTTCTTTACTCATAATTGAACATATCAACAATATGTAGTTTTAAAAAATAGAAACTAAAAACATGAAAAATCTATGGCAATACCAACAAAAATTTGAATTCAAAATGTGTGTCTTTGTCTAATTCTAGCAACTCTTTCAACCTAACTTTATGTGTAAAACAACAAGTCTTAAACTCCAACAATTTCCAAAACTTCATTTGAGATCACTTCCTTCCAAAAGTAATTCAAAAGTAAAATGTTCAATAGTTTCAATCCTATTTAGCTCCTTCACTACCTTGGTTAATCCCTACCATTCTATTAATCTATTTTGTTTTGGTTAATCATTACCATACACTAGGTAATATTACTATCCCTCCATTCTAGATTTTGTCTTTGAAACCTTTGTTTTAGTTTTTTTTAAAATCATATTTAAATCACTATGTTGGTAATGTTTGGCTTGGTCTATTCATCCTGAATGGCTAGTATTACTACCTACACTTCAATTTATGATTTTGTATGGCCCTTAGCTTTTGCAATCATTTGAAAAACTAAATTATCAAGCAATAATGTTGTTATACCTTTTTGAGCTTATTGTTATGTATGTTCCACGCCCTGCTCCCCAACTTCAACTAACTCCCTCTATATGCCAATATCATTAATTATGACTATTGTCTCCAACTATTTATGCTTGCTCTTCAAATACTTTAGATGTCCTCCTCCCCTCAACTTCTATGGTTTTTCTTGATGTGTGTCATTAATTGCTCTGTTGTAGTCTAGTTTCTTGTTCTTGCAACCATAGTTGCTTCTCTCTTTCCAAGCCTTCAACCTTATGCTTATACTTTATCAATGTTTTTTTGATATGCATGGTTTGCTTCAGTCCATACTTCTTCCTTTTACCTTAATTCCATGTAATCCTTCTTTAACTCTAGAAATTCCATCAACTTCCTTTTCATGTCTTTATTCTCAATGGTTAGTTACAACATCTTTGCATTGACTTTATTTTCCATCTCCTTCTTTTGTTTGTTCCAAATTTTCAAACATTGTCTATACTTTTCATATCCTTGAGGCTCTTTCTTAATTTGTTTCAATAATCCTTGCTTCTCCTCTTCCATTGTAGTTAATGTGGTTTCGAATGACTAAACTTCCAAATCCAGATTACCCATCTTCAAATTCATAATTACCATTGCTTAAAAGATTTCAATGGCTTTGTTATTGCCCAATACCTCTTTTGCTAGTTCATTTACAAATTGTGGTGTCAAATTTTGTGGTGTCTCTTCTTTAGATGCATCTTTTGATGACATTCCCCTATTCTTCATTTGCAACCCCATATCCATATCCAACCCTTGCCCTTCTACTATACTAGTCTACTTTGTGGTAGCACTATGGTAGGTGGTCTAAAATCATGCATTATTGGTCCTAGTACCTCCATTTGTTGTTCCTCAAATGAATGTGACTACTATTGCTCCATTTGTGGTTATGGGAATTATTTCTCGATTGCAGTCTTCTCATGGACTGCCATCTAAACATGAAAATCGTACAAATCATCCACTACATTATATACTACATTTGTTTGTTTTGCTCTTGTAGTGTTGTTGTTACTTGAGATGATCTACTCCTTTTTTGTTAAATCTACTATGACTATTGCTTCCTTTCTTGCTTTTGTTTTGAGCTTTGATGTCTATGTGGTTTGGTAGGAAAGTCTAATAACTATTCCTAAAACTCCAACTTCTAGTGGTTTAATACTTCCATGCATTATTTTTTGAGGCCTAGCATCCACTTTCAATTTTTTTCATTATTCTGATCCTTCTTTTACTTCAAATGTGTTCTTCCTTTTCTACAAAGATTTTGGAGATCCCCTTGTTGCTCCCTTTCTGTTATCCAAAACCTATTACAACTCCTCCTTAGACCTCTTGGATTTCTTCTAAATGTCTACTATCTTTTTTGTTGTAACCTCATAATCCTCCTAAAACATATACTTACACAATCTATCCAAAACCAACACCAAATGACAAATTTCCTTCTTTTCCTTTTGTTTTTTCATGTTTGCATTTTTTCATGCATCTTGGTCCATCTATCTAGCTCATTACATAGATTATTGAATATGATCTATGCCCAATCTACCTCAATCCCATCCTCTACCTTCATGAATGTTAGTGCATTCTTGTTATTCATGTAATTTATTTTTACCCTTTGATAAATCACAAATATAATTGCGGGATATCTAAAAGTAATTACTAGTTTACACTTCTTAATGTTTCACTAGTCTACATTAATGTAAGGGGGATTGATATTATGTTTGTATAACAACTCTTCTGCTAAGGCTTTGGTCACCTATACTTTAAGATATTCAACATAACCACTTTGACAAACACCAAAAACATTAGCTATTAATTGCCTGCTAATGACATACAATATATTCCACCTACCAAAATAAATATTAGATCTTTGATCACAAAAGTATTCAAGAATTCTATTGATGCATCATTGTCTAGTTCCTTCCATTCAATGGTTAGCAATGTGACTATCCCCACTTTATTAACCCAAAGCTCTTTTGCCTCTCCTATTTGTTTCCACACCTCCATTATCTCCACCTACTTAGAATAACTCTGTTTAGTTAGTGTAAAGAAATATATGTTTTTGTATAAGAAATTAATGCCCCTTTCAGCCAGAATTTGTTTATCCATCTTCTGACACTATTGAATTATTCTATATGTTAATATAAATATTGGTAAGTTTGCTAAACTTGATTGAGATGATGATGGAATCACGAGTTGTTGTTCTACCATCTAGGGTTGCACCATTGTTTGTGGACTTTCTGTGGTTTGACCAACTTCTGTCACAACTTCAATAATTCTTTGAACCACACCAACACCTTCTTCTTTGTCTTCTTCATTGGAATCTTAGATCTCCATAAGTTCATGCATTGTTGCACCAAGTCCAATTACCACTTTCATTTGCCTTCTAAAAATTTCACTTTGCAACCTCTCCAATAATGGTTTTATCATCTTTTCACATCTAACCACTTCATTAATTTTTTCCGTGAATCATTTCCCATCCTCACATTTGAATGATAATAATGATGTCAAAGGTGAAATTGTTTTCAGTGGCACAATGTTGTAAACTAGTTCGCCAACTTGCCTGTGAGTCATGGATTATAATACCACAAATTGTTAAGCTTTAGTTCCATAGTTTTCTTTAGTATTAATTATTTGAATCCTAATAAACCTCTAAGTAATAATTATTAAGAGTTGAATTAGTTTTTGGATATTTTAGCGTAGAAATTTTTTTTATTTAAATTGATGCAAGGCTTAGTTAACTTTAGGACCTAGTAAACCTTTTTAAGTGCAATATCCTTTTATGTTGTAAAGAATGGAAAGGGGATGTAGAATTAGATGTGATTTATTGATATCTTGGGAATACAAGCCCATAATTAACAATAACATTTCACCATGACAATATTAAGTTAGTATGTAGAATAATCTTTAGGCACGAATGATGTACTTGAAAAATTTCTAAGATGCAGTCTTAATACATTTTTATTTAGTCTTCACTTTTATCAGACTTTTAAATAAAATTAGAATCAAACTTAGGTATTAACATTTCCACTTGAGTGGCCTTAGGTGAATTACAACTTAGTAAACAACTTTAAGGGGATAAATCACAATTGCAAAAACTCCAAAATGCGACGAATGGTGCGAGCTAGGTATTCGGCTTGATGCTCCATGGAAAGGGGGTTGATTGGGCCTCATAGCCAACGATAATGGTCATCACCGGGAACCCAAGTTTGATAATGAAGACGAACATCATCGTTTTCACATTGACACTCTTCAAACCTTTCTAGTGTGACTCCACAAGTAGGAACAAATTCTAAATAAATTGTTATGGCATGTGAGTTAGGAGATAATCAACGATCCCATGTCGAACGATCAACTCGAGTGCGCACCACTCTTCGGGACGATTTTTTTTCATATGATTGTTGAAAGACATTCACGTCAAGCAGTGTTTTTTCAAACTCTTCCTTTTCTACTAATGAAACTAGAGAATTCGAGGGCGTAGCAACATCATCTGCCATGACTAAATTCTTACCTGCATCAACAAAAACCAAAAGGGTGGCAAAAATAATGGGGTATTTGCATTAAGAAAAGGTTAAGGCTTTTTTATTTAACAAATTAGGGTAGGCGTAAGGTGTGGGAGTGATGACGAATTCTCATGAAAATTCGAACATCCTAGATTTAATGGATTCATCGAACTTTAATTTCGATGGCAGATCTAAAAGTATGTGGGGTTTTTTGGTGATGCAAATTTTAATTCCAATTTACTATGTACTACATAGTTAATTAGTGCATGGAAGAAAAAATAAGTAGGGGATATCAAAAAAGTAAATGGTACGCGGGGATATTACTTCAACCATTAAATTGATTTTGTCAAGTAAGGACTCAAGGATGTTACTTGTTATTACCGATAAATTGTCTTAGTAGTTAATTACATGAAATAATTAGGATGAAGAAATAGGATGTGAAGGTCAACGTACGGAAAGGATGAAGATCAAACTCAAGAACTTCATCAAGATATCTAAGATAAGGGGAAGAATGAGTCCTCTAATCCCATTAGTCATGAGGATCGTCATCCTATTTGATTGGAGGATGGAATATTTTTTGTGTCTCATTGGGCCCAAGAATTCTCATCCTAAAATCAATTGGAGGGCAAATCATTTTCAATGGTCATTGGCTCTTGAAGGATGAGAAGGCCATTGATTAAAGGGAAGGATTTTGAAGCTTCCATTGGACAAAAGGAACAAGCTCAAGGTAAGGTCATGGAGGCTTACCAAGGGAGAGAGGAGTATCTTGTGTTGGGGGAAGGGGAAAGGAGGAAAATGAATGTGTGAGGAAAAGATTAGTTCTTATGTGTGGAAAAGTGTTGTTCATGGAAAATATGTGTGCAAGAAATAAGCATGGAAGGAATTCCATGACAAAACCTCTTCATGTTGTGACATTGAATGAACATCAACAAGTGTGACATTGAATGAACATCAACATAATGCCCCTTCACATTCCATCATGGTGAGTTACAATTTTCCCACGATGTTTTTGTATCTTCCAAGTGGACACAACGCATTAAATTCTTAGTAAACTTCATTGCATTACACTGAACCACCTTACTTGTTAGACTACAACTACATAATAGTTCCATTTCCAAGCGGGTTTGTGAATGCATATCTTCATGTTGAGGGTGTGCAAGAATGCCTCACACTACCTCTCCAACTCCACCTGGAATTCCTTTTATCTTGCAAGAGCTTATGCTACATAATGTTTTTTTTCAATTCTTTGCAATCTCTCACGTTCGGCAACCTTTTGTGTTTTTATCTCTCTTACAAGTCTTTATAGTTTCTCTATCACACTCTTGTCACTCATACTACAACATTCCTCAAAAAACACAAAATCATTTTGGAGCAACATCGAATGCAAGAAAGTTCAACAACCATTCTTTCCTCCTATTTTTTCGTTTAGGATAGCCCATTTTTTTTTCATTAATTGTTCATCTTGTTTGTGTTTCATTCCTTTCATGATGGCCTTGTTCCTATACGTCCATGTGGAAATAGTTATTTTTGATCAATGGTTTGGATGCATTTTAATTTTTTTTTCTTCATCCAAATGTCGTTGTCACCATCTCCTTCATCCTTCATCTTCTTTGCTAAGTATGTTATAGTTGTCTCCAATTCACTCGTATCATCATCTAATTTATTAGTTGAGTCAACCAATATTTTTGATGATGCATCAAAAAATTTCTATGATCCTACACATCGATTAATTTATTATTGTGAATTGGTAGTCGTCATGTTGCTACTTCATCATCTTCATCTTCATTTGTACCACTTTTCTTTTGAACTTTTCTCCATGGTTGATTTATAATCTATGGTTCCTCCTAATAAATCAGTTTCTGTACCTCAAAAATTTGCACTTCTAATGTAATAAATTGGTATGGTTTCATCTTGTTAATATTAACTAACACAAGGTTAGGTTCAAAGTTAGTTAATGTGACCAATAAAACTATATTATTAGGTAACACATATTGTACCCTATATGGTCCAAACCATTTTTTGGTGAACTTTTTCAAATGTGACTTACTCCTTTTTGGAAACCATAGAACAAAATCCCCAAACTTAAACTATTTTTTCGTATTCTTTTGTTGACTCCACAAAGTTCTATTCCACTATTTTGTTCCCAATTTAACCAAAATTATAGTTTGTCCTTTTGTAGCTTCTTTAGCTTTGACATTCTATTAGTTAAGACATCGAATTTCCTTCTTTGTGGCTACTACTAATAATTGATAGAATGTATTCTATAGGCATTAAAAGATGTAACTCATACATTAACTAATATGGTGTGTACCTTATAGTTACCTTGTATGTTGTCTTGTAAGAAAATAAAATTACAGGTAGATGCTCATCCCAATCTATTTTATTTTCACTAACCAACTTGGTAAATAATGTTCCCAATACCTTGTTAGTGGACTTTGCTTGACCATTCCCTATGGGTAATAAGTAGTAGAACTGACATGTTTCAACAATAAATAATCTATCAAATGTTTTATAACATAATGTATAAAATGCATCGCCTAATTTGTGACTATAGTTAATGGACATCCAAACTTCATAAGAATGCACTCATATAAAAACTTTGCTATTACTGCTACAATATTTGTCCTTAATGTTCTAGCCTCCACCCATTTGGTTGTGTAATATGCAGCCACCAATATGTATCTATTCCTTGTATACCTTCCTAGTAGTTTAATTGGTCCTACAAAATCCAAAACCTATTTCATGAATGGTTTTTCTAGAAGAATTGTTACTAATTTGGCCAAACTTTGTGTATCCAACCTTCCAATTTGCTAACATGCATCACACGATCTACAGAAATCATTGACATCTTTGTACATTGTGGGCCACTAGTACCCTACATTTAAAATTCTATGTGATCTCAATTGCAAAGTGTCATCTTGCTGCTCCCTCATGCAACTTATTCATCACCTTCTGAGCTTTTATGGTTGATAGACATCTCCTCAATCTATTGTCCTACCCCATCATGTACAAAACTTCATTTTTCATTGTAAATGGTTTATCCCTCCTAACTAACCATTATTTTTGCCTTGTTGACAAAGACACTTCTATCTATTCTATTTGTAAAAACATTCTGACATCATTCAACCATTCTGGTTCTATGAAAAATAAACTAGCACCTATGGTTTCTTCTTGGTCTCATGAAGGATTTGTGACATCAGGTAATTTAAACAAAACATCTGCAACACATGAATTTTACCTAGTTTACATACCAGTGTGAAATCATACTCTGAAAACAATAATATCCACCTTACTACTCTACCTAAAACTTGTGGTTTGTTTACCAAATAAACTAAAGCCATATGATCAACATAAAACACAAACTTTTTTCTCAACAAATAATGCCTAAAATTATGCAATGCTAAAACCATAATTGAAGCTTCTTTTTCTGTGGTACTATAATTTTATTCTACATTATTAAGAAGTCTAAAAACATACACTATTGGTTGATCACTCTTCCCTATTATACTTTGTGCCTATAAAGCTCCCATAACCAATAATGATGCATTTGTGTGAACATGGAACTCCATGTCCCATTTTGGTGGTATTAAAATCATTGCTTCAATATATTTATGCTTAATCAACTTTCAAGCTTTCTAACACTCCTTTGTCCACAAAAAAAAATTGTCTTCCTTATGAGCTTTGTAATCGGAGCCATGATCGTTGCAAAATTTTTAATGGGTGAAAATGAAATACAAGGCAAAACCAACCATGGTTAAATTAACAATAGTTTTAAATTAATTATGGGTCTATTGATTATGGTTAAATTTATTAGGGTAAAATATTAATATGTAGTAACCATGATTAAATTCAATATGGCAAAACCAACAATGGCCCAACTAGTAATGGTTAAATTAATTATGTTAAACTAATTATCATGGTTAAGCTTACTAAGGCTAAACCAACTATTGTTAAATTGACCATGGTTAAACTATTTATAATTGTTAAATTACTTATGGCTAAATTAGCCATAATTAAATTAAATATGGCCAAAAAAAGATGGAATAATGAATTATGGATAAATGAATCATGATTAAATTATATATGGCTAAACTAACCAAGGTTAAATTAAATATAATTAGTTTTAATTTTAATTAATTTTTTCATAGGTATTTGAACCATAATTAATTTTGATGTAATCAATTTAACCATAGTTAGATAAACCATATATATAATTAGTTTAATCATAATTAATTTGGTCATGATTAATTTAGTTATGATTAGCTAACTTTTAAACTTTCTAACTTTTTATGATTGGTCAAACATAATCAAAATGTTAATGTACTCCCAAGATACCCAAGTAGTATTAAAATTTGTAATTGGCCCTTTTGACTAGGCTTACTTAGTTAGCCCTATTGATTGAATATAAAAAGTGTCCTTATTGACTAGGGCACTTATCAATTTGACTAGATGTCTGATTTGACTAATTCTCAAATTGGTCTAGTCAAATTGATTAGTAAAAAATACCCATTGTCATTCAAGGCCTTGGCCTCTAGTCAAAAATACATGTCCTCTAGTAAAAGAGACCTATCTAGTTAATTTGGTTAGTTTGAAAAAATAGGAATTTTGGTAGTGTCAGTTGGTCTTGTGAAACAATAATGGGTATCTCAGGTATCCCACTCATTAGTTTAAGCCTGCTTGATGAAGGTGTAAACTTTTTGGACATCCTAACTTCTAATTGTACATCATTCATCTATATTTTTTGTTGTATAAAATTTGGTCTTACAAGAAAGGGTTTTGCCCTAGTCATGTTAGGGGAATTTTGCGTTCCTAGTCTATTTTGCACAAATTGTGCTTCATTCAAACCAACTCTTACAACTTATTTTCTAGACTGTTATGGACTTGTGTTATCATTTATGGTTGTTCTACATAATCTCTATTTAACATTTGTTGTCCCACATGTCTAACAAATCCATCCCTTATTTCATTATCGATCTACAAACATTCTGTGATAATGTGTTTTCTACTTCTACAAAAAACATAGATTCTAGAGAGAGTTTGAGCCAACTTGGCTAAATCTTTAAAATTGTAACTTTTATGTTTTGGATTTTTTCTATCTTTTTCAATTCGTCTACTTTTGTTGTTCGTGGAAATTAATAATGCCTCCTCCAAAACATTCACTTGTGCATCATGATACACCAAAATTCTTGGGTAATTCTCATCTACCCATTTGGGAATACTAAGATCGTAGTTATCATCCATTTCCTAGTCTTCTATTGGTTCATGATATTCTGGCGATGCTGATTAGTACACAAATGGTATACTTGTGCATTTATTGTAATCACTTTGTTGAATATGCATAGATTCTAGATTTGAAGAATTTCCAAGGTTCACTAATAACAATTAGTCCCTTGGATTTTTGTCATCCGCATGTTTTTAAATAGTCAACGATGCTTAAAAAAAATGAATACTCATTTCTCTTGGGTATATTTCAAACCCAATCCCCTTCACTAAACATCATATTTGTGTATTTAGGATCTTTTTATGGACCTTTTGTCCATACTTCTCATCTTGCTCCCATTCCTACTAAAAACACTTGATGTTTTGCAGGTTGTTATTTTGTTTGTAAATTTATGGCTTCCAAAATTATACCCTTATTTGGCATTTCATACACCTCCTAGTTTGCATCCTAATGTTTTTTAAGATCAAAAATGATGTTTTCCCATTTGGCTTTTTGGTCCATTTACCTCTACAAACTTCAAATCACCATCCAATTCATATTGTCATTCAAAGCTTAAATTCCCTTGGTTTCTTAATAAAATTTATAATAGAAGTCCTTATAACCTTTACTACTTAGACCTCCATTTGTTGTTTGTCCAAAAAATTCAGAAATCTAAATCTTCAATAAAACAATATTTCCTCCAATTTGTTGTAATCTACAGAAAATAATGTTTTTAAATAACTCCAAACTATTGAATAATTATTGTTTTTTTTTTGCATCAAATTTTTTTTGTCCCCAATATGGTTGCTTAATGCAAATTTTATCTTTTAAATGTTCATTGCCTAATTTAAATAATACAAAATTCCATTCAATGCTCCATTTCAACATTTAAAATTTGTGGTTTCATTATGCAAAAAATTTTAATGGACTATTTTTACACAATTTTCTCCTTATAGCTATTGTTTCTTCTACTCAATTTTATTTCCTTATTTAAACAAAATTTGTGGTCAAAATACAATTAGATTTATCAAAAACTCAAAACATAACAAATATAAAATAACAATCCATGTTTCTTATAAAATCTACACTTTTTTTAAAACTCATAATTGAACATATCAACAATATGTAGTTTTAGTAAATAAAAATCAGAATAGAAAACATGAAAAATCTATGATTTTTCAATACCAACAAAAGTTTGAACTCAAAATTTGTGTTTCTATTTAATTTTAACAATTCTTTCCACCTAATTCTATGTGTAAAACAATAAGTCCTAAACTGCAAAAATTTCCTAAACCTCATCCTAGATCATTTCCCTTCAAAAGTAATTCAAAATTATAATGTTCAATAGTTTTAATCCTATTCAACTCCTTCATTGCCTTAGTTAATCCCTACCGTTCTTCTGATATATTATGTCTTGGTTAATCACTACCATACATTGGGTAACAAACATAATTAATGTGTTGAAATTGTTGTGTAAATGATTTACAAATGCAACCCTTATAGGTGCAATTATGTTAGTAGCAGCCAAAAGTAGTCATAACCATTACTTAATTTATTTATTTTTACACCAAAATCTTTTTTAAAACATTTAACTTGAAAATAAATGAAATTGTTTTACACATTATCAAATCTAATATCTTATTCTATAAATGTCCAAAATATGAAATTATTTCATTAACATTTGAACCTTCAAAACTAGTGTAAAAAAAATTGTAACCACTATTTTTAAGTAACAAAACAACTTTTTAATGGACTTGGAAAACATTTTAAATGACATATTTTTGGCAAATTATTAACAAAAATCTTAACAAAATAGTACAAAGAATTTTTAAAGAATTTTTAAAAAATATTCCCCCAAAAGCAATTTCTTAAGGGGCCACCAGTGGCTCCTATTAGTTTGTTTGCACCCTTTTAATCCTTTTTGATTGATGTAAAGTTTTCATTAGCATTTTTTAAAACCTTATTTTGTTGCAATAATGCATTTCTTGCACTTCTTTTTGCCATAGATGAGATAAAGGCATTATCATTTTGTAACCTTTGTTTTTTCTTTTTTGAAACATTCTTTGTAGTGTTTTATTTTTCTTGCATTAATACTACATTTTTAACATCAATCATTCTCCTTGTAGCCCTTGCTTGCTCCGCTGGACTAAGGCACCCATTTCACTTTCTTTTGTTACCCATTACCATGTTTAAAATGACTCATTGAGCTTGAATGCACATAATAAATTCAAATAAAATCTTGGATACCAAACTTGCACAATAAAGAAATGGACATTACTCACATTGTACTTTCAAAAAACACGAACTAAAAAACCTAAAAAACACACACATCAAGAAGCATTGCCCTTCATATATTAGAATCACATGAATCCCACCCATGGGTTTCCTCATGTGCCAAACCTTAATTCAACTATTGCACATAATCAACCTTCATGGTGTCATCTTGCATGATGATTACAAAACTGAAGTCATTCAAATTGGTCAATTTAAGTTATTCAATAAAGGAGCCCCCCACCTAAACCACTCTTTCACATACATGTTAAACATTTAAAAAAAAAAACTAATGAAAAATGATTCCATTAATGACTTTTGGAAAAAAAAAGTTCAAGCTTGGGCATTCAAAAGTTCATAACTAATTTTTGGGTAAGACTTTTTTAGTAGAAATGTCATTCTATGATTGGACCTTTTTTATTAGACTAATCATCTATGCAATTTGTAGGTGAATTAGACCCATTGTTTATGCCATTTTAAATCCTTATGCCACTTGTATAAATTTAGTTATAGAATGGAATTTTTTAGTGTATCATATGTTAAGTCCCTATACAACATGTTTGGAATGAAAAAGATGTACAAAAATTCTTTTATATGAAAATGTACACTACACCAAAATGCGTCCTAGTTCACTTTAGGTTTCACTGAATGTTGAGTGAATTTGAGCCTTTTTTCTTGGTGAAATTGGTTAACCCCCTAGTGAACAAGAACCATTTGCTACGAACAATGAATTTTTTCACTACTACTTAGTGAAACAAGGTTATTCTCAAGTGAAATAAAAATTTACCAAGCCATTCACTTGCTAGTTAATTAACTAATTAACATGAAAATCAATTAAAATTAAATTATTTTATATATGATGTTATTGATAATTTCATGATTTTCAACCTATGATTTATTGACACGTGTCACTACATAAAATAGGTTAAAAACCTAACTTATGTAAGTAGGCCATGTAATCAACCTAGACACCTATTCATTACTAAGAAATGCGTCCTAGTTCACTATGGGTTTCACTAGATTTTTTAGTGAATTTGGACATTTTTACCTAGTGAAATTGTTTAACCCCCTAAGTGAGCAGGGACCAGTTGCTACGGACAATGACTTGTTTCACTAATTCTAGTGAAACAAGATTATTTTCAAGTGAAATACAAATTTACCAAACCATTCACTTGCTAGTTAATTAACTAACCAGTATAGAAATTAATTAAAATTTAATTATTTAATATAAAATATTATTGATAATCTCATGATTTTTAAAGCCTATTATTTATTGACACGTGTCACTACCTATGCTAGGTTAAAAACCTAACCTAGGTAGGTAGGTAAGCCATGTAATCAACCTAGGAACTTAGCCTAAGAATTCAATAGGAAAATATTTGGTCAACATACCATTGTTGATCACACACAACACCACCCATGAAGTTTGATCCTTTGACCTTTGGAATGGGGGCAAATGCCTTTACCATCAAACCACCCCACTGGTTGTGATTACATGTTACATTACAAACTATTTATCAAATACTTCATTTAAAACATTACAAAAACATAAACTTTGAAAATTCATATTTTATTGAGATTTTGTTCAAATGAAATGATTCAAGTTTACTTTTTTTAAAAATTCAATAATGTACGTAATTACATATATTTCCTTTTGAAAGTTTAAAATCATTTGAACAAAAAAAAAGTTGAATATCATTATTCAATAACATTTCAATGACCATTCTTTTGAAAAAAAAAGTTTCATAAATGGATTTTTTTTTTGTTAATATAATAATACTACCTATGTTAAGGCACTTTCAATTATTATATGAATATTTTTCATTTGTTATTTTCACTTATTTCACCATAGGCTATTTTCAACTATTGTAAGTTTTTTTGGTTATTTTATGTTATTTTTGGCTATTGTAGATTATTTCAATTTATATTATTTGCAGTTATTATTAATTACTTTTGGCTATTTTAATTTATTTCACCTTAGGCTATTTTTAGTTATTATAATTTTTTGGGGCTATTCTATGTTATTTTTGGCTATTGTAGATTATTTCAATTTAGACTACTTGTAGTTATTATAAATTATTTTTGGCTATTTAAACTTATTTCACTTTAGGCTATTTTCAACTATTATAAGTTTTTTTTGTCTATTTTATGTTATTTTTGCTATTGTAAATTATTTCAATTCAGACTACTTGTAAATATTATAAGTTATTTGTGGATATTGAAAGTTATTTTACCTCAAGTTATTTTTGTTTATTATAGATTATTTCACCTTAGATTTTTTTAGTAATCCTAAGCAATTATAATATGTGGTTATTGGTTGTTATTTTATTAATGCTATTGGTGGTTATTAATGGCTATTGGTACCTATTCTATTTGGGGCTATTAATGTTTTTTAATGGTTATTTTTATTAATAGTTATTGGTGGTTATTCTATTAATGGCTATTAATAGTTATTCTATTGGTGGCTATTCTATTAATGACTATTTGTGATTAATATATTAATGGCTATTGGTGGTTATTTTATTAATGGTTTTTAATGGGTATTGTATTATAAGTTATTGTTGGTTATTATATGTTATATTACAACTATTGGTGATTATTGTATTATAAATTATTGTTTGATATTCTATGTTATAATATCATAGGTTATTGGTAGTTATTATATTGTAGGGTATTTAAAATTATTTTTCATAGGTTATTATTTTCTATTTAAAATTATTTTACCTTAGGTCATTATATTTTATTTTAGATTATTTTAAAGTTATTATGCTTAGGATAAAATAATTTATAATAACATAAAGTAAAATGACCTTAAATAATTTAAAGTATAACTTGAAATAACATATATTAATTTAAAATAAAATAACCTAAAATATAACTTAAAGTTAGTTGAATAATTGAATTTAAAATAATTTAAAAGTTTATAATAAACTAGTTAAGATACTTTAAAGTAAAATAACATATAATAATTTAGGGTATAATAATTTATAATAACCTATAATAACATAAAATATTAGTTAGAATAACTAAAGTAACTTAAAATAATATAGGGTATATCATAAATTAGCATAGATAGAATATTTTTAAAAACATAGAAATAAACCTATTTGTTATAGTAAATTTTAATAGTGAATTATGTTAACTAGTAATGAAACATGATGTCTACATAGTGATATTATAGTGAAATAATTTTCATTAAGTGAAATCAGTAAAATGCAATGAACTTATTTCACTTTTAAGGTCCCATAGTGATTTAAACGAATAAATTAGACCTCACTTTGGTAGAAGTGATTCTAGGGAATTCGATAGAAAAATATTTGGTCAACCTGCCATTATTGACCACACACAACACTATTCATGACGTTTGATCCCTTGACCTTTAGAATGGAGGCAAACACCCTTATCGTCAAGCCACCCCATTTATTGTGATAATATGTTACATTACATTCTATTTATCAAATACTTCATTTTAAACATTACAACAACATAAACTTTGAAAATTCATATCTTATTGAGATTTTGTTCAAATGAAATGATTTGAGTTTACTTTTTAAAAAATTTCAATAATGTACATGATTACATTTTTATTTTTTTGAAAGTGTAAAATCATTTGAGCAAAAAAAAAGTTGAATATCATTATTCAATAACATTTCAATGATCATTTTTTTGAAAAAAAAAATTTAATAAATGTAAATTGTTTTTGCTAATATAATAATACTAACTATGCTAAGTTACTTTCAATTATTATATGGCTATTTTTTTATTAATTTAAATTATTTCACCCTACATTATTTACAATTATTTATGGTTATTCTCAATTATTTTTGGCTATTTCACCTTATGCTATTTTTGGTTATTCTAAGTTACTTTTGGCTATTTTAGCTTATTTCACGTTAAGCTATTTTCGAATATTGTAAGTTTTTTTTTTTTGTTATTTTATGTTATTTTTGGTTATTATAAATTATTTCACTTTAGGCTATTTACAACTATTATAAATTATTTTTGGGTATTTTAAGTTATTGTCATAAACCCAAACCATGATGTTTTTAGTTATGCTATGGAATTTATCATCAAAAAGTTCTCAATGAATAGGGGTGCAATGATTTGGTTTAAAATGTTTGGAGCTACAATGTGGAATCTATTGATTATTGAACCATTTTTTCATTGAATTTTTTGAAAAACCAAGGTTGAATATATTGGAATTTGGGGGCGTTCTTGGTATTGTTGGAAAGCCCTCACCAAGTTTGATTTAATAAAGTTGATTTTGTAATTTTGAGACCTAAAATGTGAACAATATCATTGAATTTTTGGTGGGTACGTATTGTTGTTGGAAATTCAAACAAATTGCAAAAAGGGGTTTGGAAGGAAAATTCAATTAAATGCATTCAAACTTGGGCCAATGACATAGGGTATATTAGTGTTTAATGAATTTTTAGTATACTGTTAAACAAATATTAAGATATCATGTGTATAAAAACGAATAAACATTAGAATTGCAAAATATTATTAATTATGTATCATTACTTGATATGTTGTAATGATCTGCATAAAAATATAAATTACATGTGTATTGAACATAAACATTAGTACTAACATATTTTTTAAAAAAAATTCAACTTTATTTTGAAATTAAAATTTAATATTTATATGCACAAAAAAAACCATTCATTTATACAAATAAAATTTGCATTTAATTTAATGTTATCATAATTTAAAATAAATATTACAATATTATATGTATAAAATTAAAGTTATTTATTAGTTGTTTAACTTAGTAGAAAGAGATAGTTGCAAACAAGACTGTATTTCATCCATCCTTTAATACATTTATCATTCAAAATAGTTGAACATTAATCAATGTTTTGGTTGTGTGCCAACTAAAAAACCTTAGATGCCAAAAATATTTCAAAAATGACCCTTGTTTGAAACATGCTTCACATTGTTTACCAACATAGTTGGAAGTTCAACTTGGCGACATTTTGATGTTGGGAATATTCAACAAATGACCATGTAAATGAAAAATGCTTTCAATTATATACCAATATAGTAAACGAATCAACTTAATTGGTAATTTCCATAATTTTATTTAAAAAATAAAAAAATCTAGTTGAAACGTAGTTGCAAATGTCATTCAATTGAAAATTTTTGGTTAAAAAAATGGGGTTTTCTATTAGTGTTTCCTCTTGGGTGTTCTTGGTTCCTTCTATGCAAGTTTCTGGTTTATCTTTTGTGGGTATTTCACTTTTCCTTGGCATGTTTTCAGTTCCCCTTTGTGCCTTCATATTCACCTTTGTTGTTAAATCTCTGTGTATTCTCTTTGTGTTTAGTTTTGTCATTATCTTGGGCTTTCTTATCCATTTTCTCAATGTGTTTAAGTCTTTTTTTGTTTAATTTCTACTTGTAATTTGGATAAGATGAAGGTTATCCACCACTTTCATCCAACAAATCAAGACTTTTCATCATATTGAATATGAAAGATATGGATTAAAAATTGGATAAACATTGATGGATGAAAATATGGATGGTAATGGTGGTTTGGATGACAATTGTGGATGAAATATGGATGAAAAAGGTTCAAGGCTTTACACTCATTGTTCAAGGCTCAAAGTTCACATGGTTGCATGTGTGTAAGATGAAAGGGTTTTTTCCAGCTTATCTTTCATGAAAAACAAGCTTTGAAATTGATTAACAACCACCTTGACCTTGTGATGAAGATGTATGCACAAACATTCTATTTGATGGAAACCTAAATTCCCTTCTTCACCACAATTTGTGATGGAATGAATATTGTGCATGGTATGGACTAGAGGCTTAGGTCTAGGTTTTTTGAAATTGTTAATTTATTTTATAAAGGTCCAATTTGGGTTGTTGTTATTTTGATCTCATTAATATTATACTAGAGTGCATATTTAAAAAAGAAAACTAAAACATGGTTCTAAAGTACTTTTGTGAAGAAAACATAAGACTTGTTGTGGTTATCAATGGTGGTGACATTGGGTATAATTGAGATAAACCTAAACCAATTTTCGACAAGGATTAAGTCTTTAACAATTTTTAATAGTGAAATGTTTTGCAAAATATATGTTTAAAATCATGATTTACAAATCAACTTTGGGAAATACTTTTTGAAGATGACCCAAAATATTATATTAAATAACTTTTAACAATTTTTTGGTGGAAACTACCATAGACCACAATTCCAAAATGACATGTGGGCTCATGAAAAAATGTTATTATCCAATTCATCTATTTAACATTAAGTAGAGAGAAATTGAAAATGAAATAATTTGCAATTTATTTAGTAGGTAAGAGGCATCTTTTCTTTAATTGATTCATGTTTAGGGAAGTCATTTTTTGTAAATTTTATGAAACATGTGAGATAAATAGGTGTTTTTAATAATATGCTATGAAATAATGAAAAATTTCAGACATTTTTTTATTAAAATTGAAAAAATTATTAATCTTTTTATGTGTATTTTTCATAGTCAATTTTAAGCACTTTGTTTTACATTATGATAAATTATAAATTTTTCAATAAGTTACATATTATATATTTTTTCACATTATTTATTAAAAAGTGGAAGTGACTTCCCCTAGCCCACATGTTGAGGTGCAGTCACACTAACATGTATCACAACAAATGTAACGAGTGTTTAACTTTTCACATTTAAAAATGGTAATTTAATTTGGTGTTGAAAATATAAGATTTTTTTAATATAGTAAGGTTCATAATATACATTGGAACATGTGAATTAATTTGAAAAATATCTAATGAATAAAAGGCTTTCAAAAGCACTCATTAAATATTGTAATGCGTGTTTTTTAACACTAAAAGAACTTATAAATAGACTTCTGAACTTTTGAAAATTACATATATCTTAAAATCTTTTACATAAACCTTGACATAATAATATAAATAGTTAAAAAAAAAATTGACAACTTTTTTGAAGACTTTTTAAAGAATATTCAAAAAAATATTTCCCCAAAAGCAATCCCTTAAGCACATAGGTGTGAATCATGTTATCCCGTTTGCACCCATTGGCCATGAATCCTTGCAATCAACCCATTTAAGAAATTCACCAATGTTTTAAATTTACATCCAAAAGAAATGTACTTTATACATCAATTTGTTAATATGCTCTTAATACAAACCACTACAAATTGTTCAAAAACAATTGTTAAGGGTATGTTTAGTGGAGTTATGTTGTTTGAGACCATGGCAATGAATGGTGGTCCTTGAGTTCCAAAGCCCAACAACAATGTACTTTTGAATATGATTTGCCTTGCCCTTTTGTTACAAGTTGACATAATGTGAAATTTGTCATTATTGAAACACCTTAGAAACAATGTATGACATTGCGTTGTATGTGAAATTGGATTGGTTCCAAATTGGATTATGTTTGAAATTATTTTAAAATCCATCATAAGGTTTCAATAGTTTAAAGAACCTGATTTAGAAGTTTGAAAACAAGGTTTTATCAACTAAAAACAATATGCAAATTCAAAACGGAAAGCTCTTTCAAAATCAAGAATTGTTGGGGAGTAGAACCTAAAGTTCTTTTTAAAACCAAAAACATGCCAGTCATGATTAAAAGGAGGTTTGTGCCTAGCAATGTGTTTTTTTTGGGTGATTTATTGCCATTTTTCAACTTAAAAAAATAATTGGCTACTTGTAAAAAGGAATTAAGGAAAAACTTTAGGGTTTTTTCACATAAGAACCGTCGTTCCAAATTTGAGAACACTTGAAAGCATAATGAGAAGGGGTTGAAGTTGCCCCCAAAAATTAAGGCTATGTATGGACCATCACCAACTTACTCAATCAAGGGCTTTGAAAGTGACAAATGGTCACATTGTAGTTATCAAAGGAGCTTGTTCATGAAACCCGTGAAAATAGTCTCACCATCTTCAATATGTTCCTTTGCTCCCAAATTTGTCGACTTCCTATTCTTTTTTGTTTGTTTATTTTGCTAAAACACTCCAAGCTGCAATGGAGTTTTGCCATCTTCTTTCACTTCTATAATGCACATTACATATCCTCCTCACTAAGTTTCTATTCAAAGTTTTGTCACTTGTTGTAACTTGCATGGTTGTAAGTTTGTTTGCAATTATATGCAAAGTAATTGAAGAGTAATGAACTCTGATGTTCGGGCTTCATAGCTCTAGTCCTCTTTTGTCCTTTTATATACTTATTTCAATTTAAAAGTGTTTATGTAACTTGTTTTGAATTGCAGATTGACCATTGGAGGAGTTATGCACATGAGGGCCTAATGGCGGTTAAGGTGTTTGCATGCTACGGTGGAACCAAAGAATTGTCACAATGTTGCAATTTTTAGTACAAATAAGATTTGAAAATTTTGGGGACATGATTAGAAAAGGAACAATGATTAGCATGTGTAATTAAAGGAGGTCCACATTTTAATCTATCATTATGTTGTGAAATTAATGCTAATAATAATGATGTCATAGTCCTTTGGAGTACATTTGTAACATGTAGTTACTTGTCACATAACTAATGTTTTTATAAAAGGACTAATAAGTACTTTTTTAGTTGGAAATTTTCAATAAAAATTTTCACATTAATGTATATATGTACAAAGAACAATTTTCCATCAATTTTTTTTCAAATTGACTTAAAATCATGAAGTTTAAATTAAAATTAAATATAAACTTTTGGGAGTACATTATGTTATAATAATGATGATGATTATGATGTTTGTAAGTTGTAAAATGTTCTTCCATTGAGGATATAGATGTCTTTGGTGTTATTTTTATTTATCCATGAAATTGAAGTTGAGTTTCTTAATTAGTAAAAAAATGGTATATTGTTGCCAAATGAAGTGTTTCAAGCAAGTTTTATAGTGTAATTGGTGTACATTTAATGAAAGAAACAAAAATGAAGCAATTTCATATTCAAGTTTGTATTGATTTATTTTATTTTTAAGGCCCATGTCAACTTAATGCAATTTCTAGAATTTTTCAAAATAAATGAATTTAAGGTAATGATACTTTTAGTATTTTATGTATATCCAGTTTTGACTACAATTGGGTCCATTATTGTATGTAAAGACCCATTAACTATTGAATTTTTTGGGGTTGGCAAAAATGCTATGATTTTTTGTGATTTATTTCTAGAGTTTGGTGTTTGTTGCAGGTTACAATTTGTGAAGTCAATTTGTACCTTGAAGGTTCTATACCCTATCCTACACTTTTGCATTAAAGTCTTGATTTTTTGTGTGATTCACATAGGATGGAGTAGGGCAAACAATAGGGAGTTCTTGGTTAGCATTCTATAGTCTGCAACAAATAGGTGAGTTTGCAAAATTATGGAGTTTATAGTGTAAACATATAAGTTGTGCATCTTCATTGTTTTGAAGTGTCTATTTTATCTAGATGTTGTGATTGTTTGCTTGCATTCTTTTGCCATGGCTCTTGAACTTCTAAGTTCTTACAAGTTTCTGTATTTCCGTTCAAATAGGAATTCCATTGTCTATAGTAGCCTTCTTATGTTCTCTTCTTGTCATAACATCTAGTAGCTTTGTTGTTGATTCTCAATATCTTCCTCCCATTCTAGCAAAATGTAGTTCTATTGTTGATGTTGATCCAAAGGGGGAAAAACTAGTTGATGAAGATGTCGTAGTTATGATTGAGTCTTTGTAGTTTGTTGCAAAGCTTCCCACCTTGAAAACTCAAGTGTCCAAAAAAAGGAATTACAATTTCACACAAAAGTTTCAAGAGTCATGTGTTGCAAAATTGCCATGGTTAAAATGTGTTTGGGGTTTCAATGGTTGTTTGTATATTGTTAAAATTCAAAATTTGTAGTCAAATTGAAGGCAAAGACAAGTTGTTGGCTCTTAAATGGGATTAAATTTGTAAGCATGTAGATCGCACAAAAGCATAACAAGACATGGGTTCTATGAAGAAAGGGGAATAATATTATAACAAGGGTTGTAAATAAGGAAAAAACCTTGCAAAACTTGTTAGTTGATCTTGTGGAATAATTGCCTAGCAAGTAATGAATGGGATTGTAGGAGAGAAAGCTCACAAGGTAGTCTAGTTTGTGATTATTTTACATTTGTTGTAGTAGGGTCGTCCCATGTTAGAATATGAGTTTTTAAGGTCATTGATTGAGTTTTTAGTAATTCCAAGAAATTGCAAAAAACATTGGATTGATAATTTTGGCTAACAAATGGTAGAGTTTATGAACTAGGAAGTGTTAAAGGCAACCATAAAGGCAGTGGCAGCTACACAATATGTTGTTCTTAGCTGTGATGAAGTTTTTACATTGGATAACTAGTTTCGGTTGTTTGTCCATTGTTATGTTGTACAAAACTAGTTAAAAATTCCTATTCTTATTTCCTTTGATCAAGTGCTAGAAGGATCTTATAGTGATAATCTAACCAAAGTGATCATGGAGGCATTCACAATAAGAGGGGGAATGCTAAAAGATTAAGTTTCCATTAAATTCATTAACTTTGGGGCTAACGGTGTCAATGTATTTCAAGGAACGAAGTCTCATGTAACCAAGTAGATTCGTGATGACCATGATTTTAATTCCATTGGGGTCTGTTGTATGGCCCATCACACAAATCTAGCTGTGTAGACCTTATTAGGTTTACTTTTGGTGAAGTGCATTTAAAGTTTGTTACAAACTTTACATGCCTACTTTGCACATCCTTTAAGCGACATTTGGAATTCACAAAACTCGCTGAGGTCATGGAAACACAAGGGGATAAAATAATTCACAATGTGAAAACTAGGTGGATCTCAATGTTGAACCTTGCTGAAAGAGTTTTGGTAGAATACATAACTTTGTTGGTGAAAATGGCTATGGATAATTTTACAAATCACCAAGCAAAGTTCAATTGTGAGCACTTGTGTGACTTACAAATTCTATTGGAGCTGTCATGCATTTTGCCTTTGTTGGAATTTGTTAATGTTCTTATTAAGTTTGCCCAAATGTGAAATGTGTTTGTGTTTGGCCTTGTGGTAGCTATCAATTTTTGTCAAATTAATATTTTCAATATGTATTGTGATAAAAATTCCAAGTTTTTTGCAGACAATTTTTAAGCCTTTAGTTTGTTTGAATACAAGCATGAAAGTATCTAGATGCGGTGGGTACTAGATCTTAACACTAGAGTTTGCAACTTGGCATTTGAGGTTTTTGGCCAACACATTTAAGCTGTGCATTGGGATTTTAGTAAAAGAAGTCTTGTCCATTCCAACCATATGGTTATGACTATAGATGTGATTAGTGTTTAAATCAACTACTTTTACAACTATAGTTGGGTTATTCCTACATGTCATTTCAATTGTAAATGTGTGTACTCATGGATGTGACTATTGTGTTGACATAATTGAATGAAGTCATAAATTCAACTATAATTTGTGATTATTACATGTTTGGATGAAAAAGTAAAATGAAAGTGCACATTTTTCATTCAATATTGTGAATGGATCCTTGGATGGACAAAAACATAGTTGTTTTTGCAATTGGTCATATTTGTTTTGGCAACTAAGGCTAATATTTTTTCCATTTACAATTTTGATGATTAAAACATATCTGGCATCTTTGGAATTACAATATTTATTTCATAATCAAATTGTGTCTAATTTTTTATTGGTAAAATTACAACTTATTATAATCATAATCAAGTATGATATATATTTTTAATCAAATAGAGGTTTAATATGTCTAAGAAATATATCATTTATTTCATCATAAGACTTTTACCATAAATTTAGATAAAAAATATATATTATATTTGTAAAAACATAAAACTTAAAATTCCATCAAATTCATTAATTATCTAACATTATTAAATGTGATTTAGATTAAAATATAAAACATAAAAAAAAATATACACCATAAATATTATAACTGATATGTTTTTAAAAATTATTTTTTGAAATGTGATAGATATATTATCCATTTATAAAATTATATGTCAATTAACTAAAATTATGACATATTGTAACCACATTATGTAATTATTTTTATGAAATGAAGGATTAATATGTGGGAGATAAATAAATTACTTATTTATTATTAAAATTTAATCATAACATATTTTTCATTTATAAATCATGTGCTTGAAAAAAACTTCCAGCAAATCATCATAAAAATGTAATTCAATTTAACAAATTCAGAAAAAAAATTATTCGAATTAATGTACATTTTTTGAAGAAAATATATTTAATTATGGATGTGATTGAAAGTACTTTAAAAATCAACTTAAAATTTATCCATTTGGAAAAATATCAATAAAATATGAAATATTGAAATTGATGTTTGTGTAATGTTTTAAAGTCAAGTATGGGTTAAATATAATGCAATCCACTATGTTTGCACATCAAGTTGGGTAGTTTGATGGCAAAGGAATTGATATCCATCCTTGGGGTCAAAGGATCAAACCTCACAAGTTACATAGTTGTGGTCAATGATGGTATGTTGACCATATGTACCTTACATAGTTAGGCTAGTTAACCTAGGTGCTTACTTATGTGTGCCTAAATACCTAGACTAGGTGTCCTATCCTAGCTAGCTAAATTAGGTGTTTGGTCTAGCTTAGGTAGTGACACTTGTCAACAACTAGTAGGCTGAAAATTTATGAAATTATCAATAATATGAATTATTATATTACATTATCTATATACAATACTTAATATATGTGATTTAAAAGTATATTAAATCACTTAAATTTAATTATTTAAAAAAAACTATCCAATAATTTATGTAGTCATATTTATAGTCACATAGTCTTATGACTAGTCAATGGATGAAAAATCCCTGTAGTTGCAAGTAATATGTGACTATAGGGGTGATTATACATGCCACGTGGAGTTTTTTTGTGATTGGTTGTCTTTTGCCACTTGTCCAAGGTGACTATAAGGTTTATAGTTGCACGTGTTTGTTATGACTAAAATTTTGTCTTTTGCAACTAAAATTGTAGTTGTTTATTTTCAAATTTCTTTTAGTGTTTGGAGACCATGATTACTTCATTTGTGATAGAAGATGTATTTCTTGTTGTTGAGTCTTTGGTGAAGAACCAATGCACACGTAAATTTTGCATCCCCTTTAATTATTTATTTATTTATTTTGTTTATATGATTTAAATCAATTGTTGCCATCTGTTTTTGTGCTTTGGCAAGGGTTACAAAAGTTGGAAAATATGTTTAACATGCTTAGCCTTTTTGAATTTGTAATCTAGTTCACATTTTGAGGGTTTCAACTTTGTTTGCACTTGTTGCCATATGTTTGAGTTTTTGGCAAGGGTTGCAGAAGGACTTATTCATGAGCTAGATATTAGGTTTTTAGCTCATGCCATTATGGATGCATTTGGGATTATGTATCCCCAATATTAGCTCCAAGCAGATTGTGATCTATTGTTTGGCAAACACCTTGAAGTTCTTAAAAGAGCTTTTTGTTATGGCAAGGTTCAACACTAGATGAACAACAAGGAGGTTCATGTGCTTGAGCTCTTGAATGCAAATGACCTTGAATGCCAACAAGGCATGTTCAAGTTGACTATGAAATCAAATGTAGCACATGCATGGCCCCCTCCCTTTGACACAAACCTTCTAACTAGGACGTGGTGCCTTGTGACAACATCTTGAATTCTTGTTTTCAACTTCCTAGAATATGTGAAATTGGTTGAGCTCGCTATGGTACAAGTAGTTGGTAGTGTGGAGGATGAGCCCTGTTTTTCTACTTTGGCCTTTATGAAGTCCAAGCTCCACAATAGACTCACCACCCATTTGCCATTGGTTGTGTGCATGTTTATGCAGCATTTCTATACTATATAGAACTTCCCTTATGAAGAATGCATTGAGCAATGGAAATGTGCTCGACACCATTATTCTTATGATGGCTGAGGTGCAATGAACATCTTATTTGAGGCCTAGAAAGCTTCTACAGAGAAGGAAGCTCTTGTAGCAATTTTGCAGTAGTTGCAAGGCATCTACATTGCAATTTTTGGTAATAGCAAAAGTTTTTTGGCTCCGCTTGTGTCTGATGAATTCCAAGCTTAATTCCTTTTGTTTCCATGGTGACAGCATGTCATGCTTCTCTTTCCCTTGCTTTTTTTAAAGATTTGTTTTCTGTACCAAAGTCCATGTAGCCTAATTTGGTTTGATTTTGCAGGTCAGTTGAGGTGGAAAGGCCAGTTTTAGGGGTTCAATCCCCCCTCAATTGATTTTAGTGTGAGTTTTTTGCAAGTTTTGTCCTTGGGTTTACTGTTTGCAATTTGCAATGTCCACCAAACATTTTGCTCAGTTGCCCAAAAAGTCTATTAAATGTAACATGGAATTGCCAGATTTAAGAAAAAATTATTTCACCTAGCCCAAATCTGCATCTATCCAATTGCATACTCGCCATAAAAAAACTAGAAGAGAAATCCCTTAATAGCCAAATGCTTTTCAATGTTCAAATTAGATTGGGGGCCACATATTGACCCCACCAAATTAACTAGCAGCCAAATATATAAAACAATTGTGGGGGTGAGGCCAATCAGAGCTCCTGCAACTTTAGACTAGTGGCCACTTGAGCACCATAGCTACTGCAGAATGGGCCACGAGGGATAATTTCCAAATATGAGAAAAAAAACACTGGTGGCTACCCACTTTAAAGAGTGAGTTGTGCGTCATTAGGATAGATGAAGGTGGTAGTCACAGTGGGATCATCCTCAAGGGACCAAATTTGGGTTCAGGTCAGAGGTTAGAGTAAAAAATCTTAAGAATCCTGTTATTTTTTTGGGCGAATTGCTGGAACCTATTAATGCCATGATTTCATAACTTTTTCCCTCAAAATCTGGCAACTCTGGCACTTTTTCTTCACAAAGATCATAATTTGTATGAGTCACACTGGATTTTCCTTTTGCCACCAAGTGGTGATGATAATTTGCCAAAAGAAAAACACTGGTTGTAACTTGTAAATAGCATGCAAACACAATGACATTTTAAAAAATTGCACCCTACCCATTCCCAGATTTCCACGCTGGAGTTCCAAATTGTGGCTAAGGAGCCTTAATCATTCAATAGAGTACTACTTTCATCATTGATAGGTCTGTCCTAAGCATTGTAACAGCAAGGGTGGGTACTACACACTTCAGTGTGTGTGGGCTCAAAATATTCCTAGGATTTTTTTAATCATTATCAGTAAGTAGTTTTTTTCTAAATCAATTTGCAGTGAATTTCAGGTCTTTAGCAAACTGATCAAAATAGCACTCCAAAGAAGTAGTTATAATAGAAAATTTTAGGTAGATTTTTTCAATTTACTTCCATATGTGTTACTTAGACGTAGGTACAAAGGAGAAAGGTACGTAGAGATGATGTCCTTCAAGCACAACAACGGCTACAAGACATCTACCTACTCTCCACATGGGACTGGTACATGAATGAAGGGAGGGGTGGGGAAGGCCTACCAACCACAAAACAACATGGGATTCCTGTGCTTGGCAAAGCATCACTTGTGCACATCACTTAGACATGAAATCTACTGTTAGGTGGCATTTGTCCCATATGCTTGGCAAGTCAAGTTAAAAGTTATACTCATCACTTGAGCTCCATCACTACATGAATTCTACTATTACAGGCCTTTGTCAGCTAATGTCAAAGAAGACATGAACTAAACATCTCTAATTTTTTATAGTTTTTTTTCAATATTCAAAGTCCAACTACTCAGCTCAAATATTACTATTGCCAAACCCCCCAACACGCAACAAGAAGTTGGATGACTGCAGTTTGACGACTTGATTTGAATTTTGTTTGAATGAAAAATGAAAGTTACAATCAAAGGATTTGATTACAAGGGGAGTTGCAACCATGTTTTTGTAAATTGGGGAGACTGATTACATATTAGCACTGAACAAAGATCCTTATCCATAAAATGGAAACGGGTTTCATTATCAATATGTGGCTCAATTGCATAATCAGTAATATTTTTGGTGCCAAATTGCAAACAGATTGAGATAAACTTCGAAAAGAAGATATTTTTCCAGGGAAAAAATTACCACTTTTGCAAATCAAAACAATGAAAGAAAAGATAAACATTGCATAAAATATTAGTACTAAATCTTAGGATGAAGCCAATGCATACCTATAAAATAGAAAATGGATAAATATACATCATCCTTAACAAAATCTGCAGCACAATGTAAAGAAGTGTGAAATTTGAATATGACATATCCCCTGATAGATAGAGCGAGATGGTATGTACCATGTAATTTGCTACTGGAGATATACACTGCAACAATTTTTGTGTTTCTGGAATGTTTTTGCAAAATGTCAAACTCCGAAAATAAAAGGCTTATCTGTTCGATTGGAAATTCCTGGATTTAAAAAAGTCACCAAGTATTTAAAACGAAGAAAAAAAATTAGAGAAAATTTCTCCACATTTCAACAGGCATGTTAGTGTGGGGGTTGTTTTCTGCAGTTTTTCACCAGTTCTTTCCAGATTCAAAAGTTTTTTACAAACTTTTCAGCAATTCAGGTTAAACCTTTGTTTGGGATGATGGGGGTAACAATGCTACATCAGAAGACTGAAAGGGAAGAAAAAACAAACTGTTCACTGGACAACTTGCAAGTAGCTGCAGTAGTAGTACATGCCATGCCAATTATGAATTCAACAAATAGATCATCATCACCAATCATTCTGCATGAAGTTAAAATTTTCTCTCCTACATTGAAAATTAAATTACAATAAACTCTAAGGCCAGGTCCTGATTCCTAGCTGCGTTTCTTTTTTCTCGACAAAAATATGGGAAAGTTTTGGAAGTTTATTCTGAAGTGTAAATTTGACTGATTTTGCTATTTGGGGAAAAATTCACCAAATTTTGTATATCCAGAAATTGGACAAAATATATCCTGGCTCCTACTACCAGTGCCCTTTTGTTTCTATTTTCGTTTAAAATTTGGTTTTTCCAATTTTGTGATAGTTCTGAAGTGGCAATCAATCATCCATAAAAAGAATTCAACCAAATCTGGCTAAAAACAGAATACAAAAGAAAAAATTATGTAAGCATCTTTATATATTGTTTGCTAACCCACTGGAACATAATACTAAAATCAGTCAAGCAAAAAATTGGTCGAAATTTGGCAACTAAAAGCCCAAAAAATGCTCATTTTTTCGCCATCCCGCCCACCGCCCACCTCCAAAAAAACTGCCGATTCCTACCATATTGAGTACGTATGGATTTACACATGTAGTACGTATCGGTTTAGGTATTAGTGCGTATAGGTTAAGGTATATAGTACGTATTGGTTTACGTATATATACGGGTGTTGTTTCCCTGTTTTCCTCATTCGACTGAGCAACTTTCGGGCTTGGAGAAGCTGTAAGATTCTGCCTTTAGAGATTCTAGATCCCGTGGTTTTTGTGAGTTGGATTCTGTGCAGCACCAGGAGGTTTTTTTTCTTGTAGAGAGAATATTCAGCTGAGGAATTCGTTGCAGCGATTTGAGAATTTGAAGAGTGATCAGAGCTGATCGAGTGACAAGTTGTGTGATCGATTGCACTAGCCAATTTTAGCTGGAGCTGCTGCAGCAGCTGGGATCCGGCAGCGTTGTGATCTGCAGCTGAAATGACGACTAGTAATGATGGAGTTGTGGACTTTGTTCCTGCGTACTGGAGTACGTCGTGGTGGTTTTCCAGCTACAGTATGAGTCGATGGAGGTTTGTCATTCTAATGGTCGGGATGATGGCTGTTGCATCTTCAGACTACTGTGGTACTGGTGTGCTGCAGCCTCGGTTCGTTGCAGCTGCTCGTGTTGTCGACCAGCTTGTGGGTATTGGTAGTTCTCATCATCATGATTTCCAGATGACGACCACCACGACTGCTTCTAGTTCTAATGATAATAGTTCTGCACCATGGGTTTCCTCGCCGATTACTCCTAGCAGCCCACATTCGCTTCCACCACCGACGGTGGAGAAGGAAGTGCCGCCTCCACCTGCTGCACATGAGCCGCCACCCCAGTCGTCGCCACCAATGATTGCGCAACGGGAGCCGCCACCATCATCACCACCACATCATGCACCGCCACCACCACATCATGCACCACCGCCACTTCCTGTAGTGCGCGCTCGTGAACCACCGCCGCCGCCTCATAGTATAGATCCGAGAGTGCCATCAGTACCTGTGAATGTAAGTCATGAGCCACCGCCTTCGGCGGCCAATTACAGTAGTCCACCACCTAAGGTACAGTCTTACCCTCTTCCGTCTCCACCCAGATCACGGACGCCGACTGTGGTCTCGAGCAGGAAGATACATGAACTTCATGATCCAGAGCCAACTTCTTCTTCCAGCTCCTCCTCCAAGTGCCAGGACCCCTTTCCATCAGGTGTGGGCGCACCTGCACCTAGTCCGGGCGGGTCGTTCCAGCAGCTGGCGCCAGGGCCTTCACCCTTCTTCGCACCATCTTATCAGCCAGTGCCTGCACCCACATCAGGTGCAGGACCCTACACGAATATACCACCACCGTACACCCCTTCGACTCCCTCCAACTCTACCACTGTGGCGCATACAACAATGGTCAGTCATTCCCTTTCGCTGCAATCCCAACAGGTTCGGTAGCTCGCTCGAGGCCTGACTTTTGTTCCATCCGCGCTTGATTATAACTATGAGTCTCTATCCATTATGCTGCTGTGATCACAGTTCAGCACTGTGATCAAAGCAGCCTAATGGAAAACCACTCTGACATAGGGCCTTGTTTCTTGCTGCAGGGAAATTGGCTTTCCATTGAAGAGCTGAAAGTGTGTTGAAAATATGTAATTAATCATGTTACTAACTCTAGGAACTCTCAACAGTTTTCCATTACGTTCTTTCAACTAGTTGTGCTCACAGTCATCTCACAGCTCTACAGGTCAAATAGCCTAAAGTACGATGTACTAACTAACCACGAGTCTGTTGTTGTTGATGGCTCATGCATGGATTGCTGTGAAAGTGCAGTACAATCAGTGCACGTACACCGTCATTATAACCACGGGCAACATAGAGGGAGCTGGGACGACAGCGGACGTGAACGTGGAGTTCTTCGACAGGTTGGGTAGCTCGGTGCTATTTGTGGGACTCAAGAGTCAAAACCGGAACTTCCAGAAAGGCTCCACAGATACGTTCACGTTGATTGGCGACTGCGTACAGCAAATCTGTCGCATGCACGTCTCGCACGACGACGCCGGCGTCGATCCCAGCTGGTTCATCGATACCGTCACGGTGTCACTTATGTACCAGACCCATGTTTTCAACGTGTACGAGTGGCTGGCCAAGGACGAACCACCGTATACAATCTCCCGAGAGATCAGCTCCTGCGAACCCTAGCTGATCATCATCAACGTCCAAATTTTCACTGCATGCATGCAGCATGCACTCTGCCATGGACGGAAGACGGATTGTCTCTCTGATATCAGACAACAACGTCTGCAGATCATCTTATATCCATTGCCCTCAATGCTGCCACCCATGAAGCTCAACACATCAAAATAATTGCTAGCTTACAGAATATATGCCGGCAGTTCTTTAGACTACCCCGGGGCCTGATCTGCATGCAGCACAACTTCATTCTAGTAGCATGCACTTTGCTTTTAGACCTGACAGTGTTTGTTTGACCTGCACTCAAATCTTGTGAGAGCCTAGTAGCTAGAGCTGCTGCTGCTTATTTAATGTTTTGCAGCTGGAGATCGATCACAGATGATCTTGAAGCAGCTAGCTGGCTAGGTGGCTCCGAGGACTTCTACTATAATTAGTACTTCTTTAGTGTCGCTGTTGCAGTTGCTGCAAGTTCTTGGATCTAGCTGCTAGCTCTCGATATAATAAATATTCACAGGACTACAACAGTAAACATTTTCGATATATATATATCAGCTGCATGAATCTAATTCCAGGCCCTAATCTAGTTTCTTTCTATTTTAATATAGCAAGCTGATGTAGAGACTTATCTTGGAAGTTTTTGAGAAATAATAATTATCCTTTTGAGGATAAGGATCATCATCTTCTTCCCACCACGACCAAGTTATATCTAGATCATCACCAACAATAATCTATGTAACAAAAAGTGATGTCTGTCATCATGTATATCACTCCTGTAGACCTGTCTGTCTGTCTCTGTATATATATGTGTCTGTGTGTATGTGCACGCCTTTTCATGTGCAGTAAAAAGAAATCATTTTTAAAAAAAAAAATTTGTTTGCAATTAAAAGTGTCATTTGCTATCAACGTATAGACATTGCAATAAAAAACACACACACACACACATGCGCATTTACATTAAACTTGCAGAGACAGAGATTGTAGAACTTCCCTAGCTAAACAAATGAGCAACTATTTTGCATTACTTTCAGAAACGAATAGTTAGTTTTCTTCCCATAGTTATAGATGATCAAAGATACAAAAGACTTCATTATTTGCAGATTTCAAAGATCTATTGATTCTTAAATCCCAGATGGATACATAATCAACCTGATGATCTAACTTATGAAGAGTATCTTAATTTGCAACTGCTTAAGTATATATTTCTTACCTGTAACCAACCTCCTTTCTTTTGCGCGGAGTTTGGCCCCTTGGTGACCAAAAAAATCCAGTGCTACTCAAACAAAAGTTTGGCAGGGCTCCATCAAAGATTCTTGTGAAAGACTAAACCCAAAAGTCGCCAGATTTAGAGCAAAGAAGTTCCGAAATCGCCATATATAGACAATATTAGGTTTCAAATAGGTCGCCAAAATATAGCAAAACTTTACAATTTTTTTCCCACTGTTTCTCCTACTTGCAATATGTTAGGTTAATAATAATCAGACCTATGGTATAGGGGACATGTCTTACCATCTTTCCCACCTTTGTGATGTTCGATTTGCATTTCTCAAACCATATTGACAAATTTTTTCAAGCTTAGGCAATATCTAGCAAGTACAATTTCCCAAAGTTGTTATGTACTCATGATACAAAAAAGAGGAATATGAGAGAGGGGTGAGCTCATATAGCATGCTTGAAACTCTATGTTTTTGTGAAGAGTTACATTGGATGGTAAATTTTGACTTCATTCATATGGATGCCGTCTGTCTACCTCAGAATTAATATTATTATTAAAAAATTATAAAATATGATAACTTTATCCAATTCTCTTGAAACTTGTAATTTTTTTAAGCTACCCAAAAAAAAAAATTAATTAAAGTTTTGATGGCAACAATTTTCCATTTTAAAACCAAATCCCATATTTCAAAAAAGAAGGATTCAGCTTAGCGTCCTCTACAACTCAGATTTTTATAATTCCAATGCAATCTATGACATTTGGGCCCATTTGTACGAGTTAGTCTCACTTTGGATGGAGACTGTTTTGGTCAACTGTCAATTAAGCAATAACCCAGTGCCAAGGGCCTCTCTTCTGGATTGCCCCTTGCTATGTGTGTACAGGTAAATAGATAAGATTTGTAAATAAATGCATGCTTCTAGACACAAAGTACAGCAAGAACTTCTAGTTGTAAATTGGCAATGTGGCCTTTGGTACAGCACCAAAGGCCACATCCATGTATTATGTGTATGGTGCCAAACGTTTTCCAATTGCAAGGTGTTCTCAAGTCCAAGAATTGCATTCTACTGCAAAAGGCTGAAAGTATTGTGTGTAGTACTGTGGCAACATGAGAAAATGATATATTGAAAAATCTGTCCACCTTTTTGCATTATTGAGGTAAATCTTGGTGGGCCACTCTTTGGATGTCTTATGAAACACTTAAGATAAGAGGTTTTTTTTTTTAATGCCATGATATAATAAAATATTGAAGAATTTTTTTAATTTAAAATATTTTAGACATATTCTCATAATCAATTTTAAGCACCTTATCTATATTTAAATAAATCATAATTTTTATTTCCTAATCAAAGAGTTGCATCCTATATTTTTTTACACACCATTTGAATAAAAATGAAAGTTACCCCTCAAGGTAAAGGCACTCTCTTGTGAAGTTGAGGAAAACATAAGCTTGCTTCACTAGGTAGCAAGCAATTATGCTTTTCTTTTGCTGATGTGATTGTTTTTCATTGAGATTCTTAAGCCCACATTAAACCATTAAGTATCAAAATTAATCATGTTGTGACCTGACAGGAAGTGAACTAAATAATATTTTTGTGTGAACATAACAAGTTTTTAGGGTTTTTATTTTTATTTTCAGTGGTTGTCAACTTTTTGCATGTTAATAACAGAAATTATTTTGTCACTATTTGTTTATCTAAGATAGTTGTAGCAACAACCGTTTTAAAAAAGCTTGTGAGGATGGGTAGGGAGTCTTGTTTGTTTATGTATTATGTAGAATTGATTGACACTGAACTATGGATGGCTGAGGAAGGTGTGGCATTGAATGGAGGCTTGGAGAGTTGGACGGTGGAAGGCAAGATAAGAAGGGGAATTAGGAAGCAATGTAGGCAAATTTTTCTTCTTTCATGATCAGTTTCAAGAGATGGTAGATTTTACTTGTTGTGATTAGTAGTTGCTATATTGATGTCCGTTGCCCTAATGACTACACTGTGGCAAGCAATGTATCCTTGGTAGGAATAGATTCTATAAGGGGTTGATGCTGAGGATTAATGACAAAAGGAGGAAGTCTGAACTTTAGAAAAAGGGGCATGTAGAAGATCAATATGCATTTGAATTGGGTACTATAGATATTTGCCAAGTTTTTTTTAATCCATGTTGTAGGTGAGGTATTTGAATGAACATTATAAGCCTCAATTTGGGTGTCCTTGGGTGGGCAAAATGAAAGAAATGAGAACAGAAGAGGGAAGTTAATAGAGACATATATGTAGTTTAAATCTACACAAAAATCTGTCTTTCCTGAGTGGTTTTAAATCAACTTGGTATATGTCATTAGTATTTGGGTTCAAACATAAAGGTCAAAAGTCTCATATATTAGGGTTTATAAGACAGGGAACTTAAAGTTTTTTTGCATTGTTACATTTGTTGGAGATGGGTTAGCATCTCACATGGACTAACCGAACACTGAAAGTTCTGACCTCAAGCTATACCTTAGTAGATTTTAGATTAATAGCTCATATAGACTAACCGAACATTGAGGGTTTTTAACCTCAAGCTATACCTTTGTAGATTTTAGATTAATAACGTATGGATCTGCACATGGTCCAAACTATTTGCTGCCATTATGACAAGTTAAGGAAAGATCACCATGTGTGTACTAGTTGGCAATAGACACATAGAACATTGAACTTTGTTTCAACAATTCAATAGCACCAATGAAATTTCTGGTGGCATCAGGTTTGTAGTTTTGGTAATGTAATTTGTTGAAATTAATGGTGTTTAGATTTCCAAGAATTGTGTTTCTACTATGAATTACTCCTGCACAAGAGATTCTTCTTTCTACACCCTTTTTTAAGGTTATAATGTGTCCTAGCCTACTCAAATGGGCATTAACTAACAACTGAATTATTTCTAAATCAATTAAAAGTAAAGAAATTTTATTAAATTTCAATATGAAATGCTGGAACTCAACATTTAATGCACAAGGTTTGAGAGTAATTATAGTAGTTATATAGGTAGGAGCAATGAAAATATATATAAAAGTAGTGGAGGCACTCAGAAAAAAAGAAAGACAAGATGAAATTCAGTTTACCACCAAAATTGGTGGAGAAACTAGTTTGGGTCCCAGTTATTTCACTTTTTAAAATTGTCTATCCTAATTACACATCTGATACCTTATTGTGTTGAAATTGGTTATTCTCACACCCTAAGCAAGACTTTACTCATAACTCTATTGACTAGACAAATTTTGTGCAAACGTTTTAAATAACCCTAAATTTTAGGGTGTTTTCTTGGTGAGTCAATGGCTATCATGTGGATTCAACAAAAAAAACTTATGCACCTATAGGCACAAAGGGAAGCAACAGCCATCACCACACCATCCATTAATTATTGAAGCTTGTTCTTACCCAATTGTTGATGAACTCCAACTGAGTTCAAGTTGAGTTTCATCTTGGTGATCCTCACTGTGCAAAATTAGGTCCATGGGTTCATAAGAACAAAAGTAGGTCACTCTAGTAGGTAAATAGGTGCATGTAAGTGGTTAGAACCATGGTTGTGGGTATGTTGTTTTTTAAATATCCTTGTAAATAAAAGGTTTTTTTTTTCAATGGGTTTTACCCATCAAATAAAAATATATCAACACTATTTTTTCCCACCATGAAAGGTTTTGGGTATGCAAAAATTGTGGTGTCTAGTACATGGGGAGAGTTTGAGTCCTATCATATATACCCCTATTTAAGGTTTCAAAAACATATATGCATTAATTAAATATGAAAAAAATGTCCACATTCTACAAGTATTAAGACAATATACAAAGGCCAAACCCAATGGGATCATGCACAAATCTCATTTCAAAATGCAAAAGTCAAAATGTTTGATTTATCCTTGAGGACAAGTATGCACAAACATATTAAAAAAAATTTATTCAATCAATGAAACATGGAGCTCAATTGCCTAATGCTAAGCATACACACAAATATGCCAAAATTAAATAAATTGTTGAATCTTTTTTGAATTGAACATCTAATCTACATTCAAAATTGATCATGTTCAATGATTGTTGACCCCACATTCCAACAAATTGACACCGACATATCCCACCAAATTGGCGCACAAATTGATTATATATATATAACTTTCATGGCTTGTTCACTCTAATCCTACATATTTGGATTTTTGACACATATCAGTTCCTAGGTACAAATATGTCTTGCATAAATCCAAAGGTACAAATAAAGTATTTTTTTCAATTTTACATAATCATGGATATGCATGGGTAAAAGATGTACCCACACAATAATGTTTAGTACAGAGCCTCGGGTGAACCAACACCTCCACTAGTATTAATAAAGTATTAATAAAAGATGAACTCTTGTATTTTATTTCATTTTTTGGTTAAATATTACATTTTTTGCTATTATTAATTGAAGCTTTGTTTAATCATCAATTATTTTCTTAAATGGCAAGTTTATTCAACTTTGTCCTAGGATGATAACTATATTGTGATGTGTACTTCTTTTTTTCATTTTCATCCTTCATTCATAATTTAAATATGACTTCAATTATTAAATTAATGAGTAATCAATTATCAAGCTCATATGTCTTTATGAACTATTTTACAAAATTTGCAACACAATGGTATTCGTCCCCAAAGAATCATCATAGATGTGAAAAAATAAAAACAACATAATAAATTTTGTAGGTCCATAACATACAATGGGTTAGAAATAATCAATTTATAAATTTTTGTGATCACATTGTGAGGTGTTAAACATGTTATATTGCAAGATCATATATATTATTAATTAGGTCAGGTTTTTTGTTTTGTTTCTATTGTTCATTCATGTATCAAAAACTAGCTAAAGATTGAACTTACATAAACCAATATTGACCAATTTTAATATTTTCAATTACAAGTTAGATTGGTAATTATTGTTGATTAATCTCAAATTTTCATATGTTTAAATTGTAATGGAAATTGTATTGGCCACAAGATTTACTAACCTTACTTGGATCAAAATGGATTGTTGGAAGACATTGAAATAACAATCTTACATGTCCCAACTAACCATGGAATGCAAGTGATCCACATCTAAAAGAACAATCCTAAGTTCCATTTTAATTCCAAGACCTTTATTAAAATTAAGTTGAATATAGGATATTGAAATCACATGCAAACATAATATCATAATTAGGTATAAGATAATAATAAGGTGGAAAAAACAAAAGTCCCTCACCTAAACCCCTCAAAAAATCCTTGTTTGACACATGTAGTTAAAAAGTTTGAAACTTAATGTCCCCCTTGGCCCATTGGGTCTTCATTGCCATCACCATAGCCAAGCTTTCCCCAACCATTATTGCAAACATTTGTAGGCATCACCGTCTTAACTTGTGGGTGTCGTTGTCAAAGTTGGTTGTTGCCATCATTGAAGCCAAGCTTTGTGTAGGCATCATTGTTAAAACTCATGGGGTCATAATTGTTATAATTCATTGGCACCAGATTTGCTAGAGTTGGTTGACACCTTTACCTTGTGCACCATTACCATATTTGTAGCCACCCTATTTACTAAAGTGTCACCATCTTTAAATCCTTGCCCTATTTATATTGTTTTGTTGTTTCTTAGCTTTGTCAAACAATGACCATGTTGTTACTCCAAGTGTCAACCTCTACCACCATTGGTCAAATGTTGCCCTATTCATGGTCGCCACCATAATTCTACCAAACACTAACAAATGACATTGCTACTCCAACCTTTGAGATTTATTACTATAATCCCAATATTAGATGCATTATTTTGAAGTTGAACCTTGATGACACCCCAAGCAAAGATTGTAGTAAATGACATTTGCTCCAATGCTACCAAGATTTTTGTGAACTAGTAAAGAAATTCCATTATGAGATGCAAACATGTGAGGTTTTACATCACTTTCCAGAATAGATGCCAAGATTTTCAACCTTGTCACTAGATTAAACAAGTTCAATACTTCACCTACATTTCTAAGAAAGACCCTGGAATCTACCATGACTCTTGGACTCTTCAATTTTTCCAACTTATGGTGTTGTGTTCTCACAACTTGTAGTTTGCACCTTGAAACAATGGTCAGCATTGTTATATTTATGGCTTTCATATTCTTAAGCTTCAATGTACAAGGAGGTTGGTATGAACCTTGAACCACTCTCTATGAAAAGATAAATTTCATAATCATTAGCACTTCACACATTGTAGTTCTTTGGCTCTCAACTAACACCACCTATCAATGTGTGCTAAGAACTATAGGCAAGGACTTGTTTTTAGAATTAGGTTTTTGAATCCAAGAATATGAAGTTGACAAGGTGAGAAATAACAAACCAAGTGCCCAATGACCTCTTGATAACTTAAAGCACATCATTGATTTTTCACATAATAAAATTTGCACTAAACTTTGAATCAAATTTTCAATTGAAAAACATATGAATAACAAATAAATCATCAATGAAAGCCTTGTGGGAAGGAAGCCAATACTATGAGTTTCAAACTCCCATATGACACATGCACAATGAGACCATCACCAACATTAAACTTCCAATATAATAGATATGATGTTAGTAACAAGCAACAATCTCAAGTTATAAATGTTGTGAGTAGAAAAGACTACATGAAAAATAGTAGCTTCATACCTAGTGGTGTGAGCTTCAAAGAAAGTTCTTCTCGTACACATGTCAAAACAAGACAAATCTCTTTCAAAGTGTGGAAACATATTACTAGTTGGAAAATAAAGTTATTTTCTTTAATTTGAAGTCATGTGGAATGTTAACATTTTATTTTTTTTGGTGACAACAAATTTCAAACCCAAACAGGCTCATTTTCCTTAATGTTTTTTTTCCCTCATATACTTAAATAGATTTTAAAAAATAGCAATGGAAGGTATTATTATGCTAGCTACAAACAAAAAGAAAGGCAAGGTTAGGAGCCTACTGTGGGAAGGCACATAAGGCAGAGAGAGAGTGGATGACTTTTTGAAGTCATGCACTTGATTATTCTTTACTGCTGGTATCAGTGTAGGTGCTGGTTCTCCCTGGTCAGTAAGGGCTAAGAAGCTGCTCCTAGACCAGAGAGATAGAAAAAACTGCACAGAGTTAGTTAGGGAACTGGAACCAAATGGAGAACTGTTTCCTGAGCTAACCATGTGGTTAGACAGGGAACTGGAACTAAATGGAAACGTGTTTCCTGTTCACACATCTCGCATTGTGTACTGATCGATGTTGGTATACACTCAGGCCCAAGATTTTGAGTCCACAAGTCTGCTGATTCCACATTTTTAATTTTACCAGCAACAACCATATTCGAAATTAGCATTATAGTTTCTGTCAGATCGGATCTAAGTGTTGTGTCCCACTGCCGATTGTACAATTCTGGCATCTCTAAAGCTGGTGCAGCCTGGCGGCTAGCGTGGTTTCTCAAGACAAATTGCAGCTTGCTTTTTGCAGGATATTTAGAAGATGGGCATCTAATGTCGCCTTTGAGTACCATGAAATGAAATTCAAGCTGCCAATATTGTACCATTATGCTAAAGGCTAGGAGTCAGTCAATCAGTCCATATGAAGTTGCAAGTGTTCCATCCCTCTAGTCAAAGGGTTTCTTTTAGAGAAGAAACAAGAAGGTAGAAGAAGCTGAGGCTCAGCTTGTTCCTTTGGAGTGACTCCCTTCTCCAAAATTTTCCACTCTGCACCACTGACGACTCCTGAGCAATGAATAACAGGCAACAGCTTATTGTTGTCCAGCTTGAAAATTGTGCCCAATCATCCATCTACCTGAAGCCTGATATTAAATTACTCTTGATTTGGATTTTGTATATTGGTGAGAAGTTTTTTCAATACAACTGCCTAAAGAGCAACTGTAGTGAACTTTAGTGGCCACTGTGAACTGGCACCCACTAGTGCACCAAGAAGGATGGATGATAAGTGACCAGGAAACAGTTTTCTGTTGGGTTCCAGTTCCCTAGCTAACCATGGTGGTTAGATCATTTGATTTTTCTTTCTACCTAACTACTAACAACCCACAAGCTGGTTGTTAGTAGGTAGGTAGTAAAAACAGCCCTTACCTATGTATAAACCATCTACTTACCTAATAGTTTCCTATTTTCCTACCTATCCACCTATATATGAGACCTATTTCTTAGGTAATTGGTTACCAAGGTGAAACCATATACTAACTCAGTTGAGGTTCATCCACAACTGAGTAATAACAGGCATCCAGTGCGCTGGTGGGTGCTGGTTCACAGTGGCCCAACTTTAGTGATGCAAATGCATTTTGAGACCATATTAGTATAAATTTCCGCAAATATGGTGGTTCTATCTTGATTGGGAGAAAATTACTATTGGGTGGGCACCGGTGTTGGCTGGTTCTTAAATTTTTTTAAAATACCCAACCAAGCTGGTTTTTTGAGTCTTTTAAACTATCACATAGGATATCAGATACCTGGCTTTTGAAAACTAAATGGACCCACCTGGTATCAATTTGGGTCTCTAAACAATACCCCTTGGTACCAGTTTCTTTAGGTATTATTTTTGCAATACTTGCTTATTATGCATAAAAGGTGAGTTTTAGAATGATTGACCCAAGAACCACCTAATACCCACCCATTATGCAAAAGGGTCGATTTTTTACATACCTAACCTAGCAACCATCTAGTATGATGTCAAGATAGGCTTTAGGGTTTAAATTTTACAAAATTAGGGCTATGATTATTGGTGACAAAAGCAATTTAGGCTTTAGAAATAACCAACCTGCCTAAAACACAGGTCTTCACACCCCGATAATGGTAGGGTACTAATGTTCTTCTAAGTGATACTAGACCAATAAGGTGTTGAAGCATGTTTACAAAGTTAATACCAAGGAGGCAAGATATTTAGCCGGTTCTCATCAAAATACATAGTATGCAAGCAAGTCTTCAATACCCTTCCCCACAGCTGGCTGGCTACCCAGGTTGAAAATCAATATCTGGCCAACATTGGTGGGCACATAAGTCCACCTTGGGCACTATGTGTAACACATCATGTCCTCAGGGTTGCTCAGCCCCTCCAGTTCTCTTTAGCACATTGAACATGGAATAGCAAAAAGGCCATCACCATTGTGGACATTGCCCCTGTGATAACATTTTCTAGACACCTTTTGGGTTAGTCCCTAACTTGTGACAATGGCGATATTCTTAAGACTACCAATTAAAAGGCTTTGGTGTTTTTAGAATAATATTCTTGTGGCCAGGGGTAGAGCAGTGAGAGTTTTTAGAGTAACCAGACGTCCATTAGTTACAAGGAATATTTTCAAAATTCTTAGGCCCCTTTATATTTGGGGCAAGAATTACATCTAGTGCAACAAATTAAATACAGTACTGGGCTTATGTACATCTAGGACATTGCCTAACAAGAAAGAAAAATTCAATTTTTTTTATTATACTCCAACTATGATGAAATGCTTTCAATGTATTTTTTGCCCAATTATTTGAATTGATGCAATGGTTAGAATTGCCCCCCTAGCCCAAAGGTCCAAGGTTTCATTTTATTTTTCAACTTCTTGTTTTCTTCATGGATGAATGAAAAAAAATCTAATCCCTAGACAAGTTACTCAAGCAAGATTCTCCTAAAAGACAAGGACTTGCAATTGCCTTGGGGAGAACTGAACCCAACCAAGTTTCCCCAACTTTCTTAAGGAGAAGGGAACTTGCAATTTTCTTGGAACAAATGGCACGATGTTAAAACAAATCTATTGGTTATATGTTTGCATCTTAAGTACTATAACTAAATTAGCGTAAGTTAGTTGGGAATCAATTCGAGTTTGAATGTGATTCTAAACATTTAGTGTGTGGATATAATCTCAAGTTATGTAATTTCAAAACACTTTGGATCATTTGAGATTTCAAAACAAAATGTTTTTTTAAAATAAATTTTTAATGTTTAATGCAATTTTTCTTACAGGGATTTGCATTATGTTTTTTAAGCTTGGATTCTTGTATTGTTACAAGTGAATAATATTTTGTGTTTGGATGTGTTGTACCTTTCATGATATTTATATATTATGTGTTGTATGTGAGTTAACCATGATGATTATAGATATCAATATAAGAGCACACAACACCAAGTTCCCCCAAGAAATGTGATTCCTTGGGGCAAATGGGCCCAGTTCCTTGGGAATACATAATTGCCCAAGGAAACTGCCTTGAAGAACCACATGTCCCTAGGGAACTTGGGCCCATTTGTCGTGGAGAACCATTTTTTGAGCTCATATTGCTTGGGCAACCAGGTTTTCAGAACTTAAGCCATTTGCCCCAAGGAATCATGTTTTGATCCCATATTTCCTAAACAACTACCTTTCCTAAGGAACTTGGGCACATTTGCCTTGGGGAAGTTGCAAGTTCCCTCCTCTGAAGGAAGGTGTGAAAACTTGGTTAAATTCCTTTCTCCCCAAGGAAGTTGCTCAAAGATTTTTTATTTTTTCATTCATTGTTTATGAAAAAAAATGAGAAGTTGAAGAAAAGAATCAAACCTTCAACCTTTGTGTTGGAATGAGTGACTTTAACCTTTACACCACAATTTTTTTCCTACAATAATTGTGCAAGAAAAATAATTCAAGTGTTCACTATAATTCAAATACAGTATAATAGATTTCTAAATAGTTTTCATGCTGGGCATTATCATGCATCAAGCTTGGTGCCCTATTCGATTCATTGCTCTTATTTATTGCTTCCCTCAAAGAATAGGAATATTCCCATAACCAAAGATCATATAATAAAATACCCTCTGTTATAGGAATATTCCATATCATGGCCATGGCCACTCATTTGGCATTAGCATTTTTATGACACCCTAATGGAAATGTGCTTGTCCTATGGGACTCGGCTTATTTTCACTTGCATCATATGGAACTTGTGGACTATGTATGCCCAATTGTGCATGGCTCCATTATGCATCAAGCAAGGCTTGAAGGCTAGTAGATCTTCTTATCATACCTAGGTGGGACTAGTGCTTTCATTGTGTTTTACCAATTTCTTGAAATTCTAAAAGAATTATAAAACTCATCATCAGTATTTTTAGAAATTGGGGAAATTTTTGAAATTTGCTGTCTAGTGTAAATTTGACTAATTTGTCTATTTTCTAGGAAAAATTTGCCGAAATTATGGTTAAAAAAATGGAAAAAGAAAACTCTAGTCATCAACATTGTTTTTTTGACCCAAAAATAAATAAATAAATCTCAAAAAAAAATCAAGAAATTTTTGGGTAATTATGTTTTTCTAGTAGAAATTTCACTATTTTGGCTAATGTTTTGGAAAATTTTTGCAACTTTTTGATATTACAAAATCAAAGGAAAAACCCTAGCCATCAGACTTTGCACACAATGAATTTTTATGAATGCCATTGTGAGTCATTCTTTTCTTGTGCAAGTCACTCCTTCTTTCCAAATATTTTATGACCATTCACTTGTGGGGTGGATATATGTGTCAATGAAAATGTTTTCCTGGTCATATGCCCACCCCACAATTGACAAGTAAACCTAAACTTTCGCAATCCATGTAGCAATCCATGTAATCCATCCACTGCTTTGGGGGTGTAGTCACAATAAAACTTACCATAACAAGTGTAACATTTGTTTGATTTTTTTATATTTAAAGTTGTAATTTAATTTTATGTTGAAATTGTATTATTTAATATAGTTGTATTTTTAATATATCATTTGAACATGTGAATTAAGTTAAAATTAATCCAATATGTAAAAAATTAACAAAAAAATTCATTAAACATTGTAACATTTGTTTTTAAATAATAAAAAAACTTGTAAATGAATTTGAGTTTTTTTTTTGAGAATGACATTTTTTATCGAATTTTTAACATAAAAATTAATAAAATAGCATGAATTTTTTTTAGTTTAAAAAAATTATTATAAATATATTTATTTATTTATTTATTTATTTATATTTATTTTTTAAGTCACAAAAATAGTCCAAAAAAAAAGGTGGGTGTGACTTGTGTTATCCCATTTGCACCCTCTGTTTCTATAGAGAATTTCTTTATGTAACCTAAGTGATGATCATCCATAAGAAGACGTAGAAAAAATGATAATCATCCCTAAGAAGATTTAGCTAAATCTGGCATAGAAGCCACACATGAAGAACAAAATTTTAATCATCCTTCCATGTTTCTATCTATTTACTCGAAGCAAGTTTTAAAAAATTGGAAATTTTCCTTATTGTTTACTTACGACAATTGAAACCCTTCACAATAACATTATTTTGTTACTTTTTCATTTTTAAAGGAAAAATTGAGGTTAAATTTTGCTAGTTCGAAAAGGGCTGCTGGGATGCTAGATCATCTATGATAACCAATGTCAAAAGGTTGTTTGGTTTTCAAATGGCTAAACCAGAGGTTTAGGTTTACGTTCTGGAGACCCAAACCTAAACCAGGTCCTTTGTAGATAGAATCAGGATTAGGACCAGACCATAGGACTAATCTTTTACAATATTCAGAACTGAGCCTAAACCTATGAATAAAAATTCTTCAAAACAGGGCAGGTCCTTTGAATAAGCTGATTTTTTCCTGAAAAGAAAAAAATAGGCTGAATTTTGTAGGTAGCTAATCCAATCTAATTTCCTATAAAACTTGGTACCTTCACAAATCCAACCTCTAATTTGTTATAAAATTCCATGTTTACACAATTTCTAACCTTGGATATTGTTTGTAGAAATGTTGAAAATTTCAAAAAATACTGGTTTCAAAGAACAAAATTTTGTGAAGGCAAGTATAGAATCTTTTGCAATCTTCAAGAGAACTATTATTGGACATGGAATCTTCAAAATTTACTAATTATTTGACCAAAACGTGTATTGAAACTGCCCCTGCACCACTATGATATACCACTTTTGTTGGGCTGTGGTTGGCAACAATCTACTTACCTTCATCACATAACACTATCGAACCTGTAAAAGGTAATGAGATTGTGAAGACAAAAGAGAGCTAAAGAACCCACGTTAAAAGAAAACACTCCTTAATTAAATTATGGCTTCCTTAAGAGCATTTTAAAATTTGGATGAAATTGCATTTTAAGTAATGCCCAAACTAGGTAGACAATAATCTTTAATGAGCGAGTGATAATTCACCACACATTAATATCTAGAATGGTTGCCTTAAGCAGCGTTTCTTTTCTTCAGTTTTCTTATGTTGCATCATTGGCGATCATCCCAAACATAATTTAGCATCCCTTTGCCAAAAGTTTGTCGGAAACTGGGAAAAACCTACCCCAAAACTACAAATTGTGTTGAAATGTGGGAAAATTTCTCTCGCAAAAAGGGTTTTCCTAAAACAAATTGGCATTTTTTCCCCCCAAAAGATCCAAGAATTTGAGACAGAATACTCCTTTCATTTTTGAGGTAAAAAATTACCCAAAAAAACGTTTAAAAACCATGTGACCTTAGTGATGGCTTTATTATGTAGAATCTATTTCCTAGTTTTAACTAGAGTTGGTCAGTTCTTTGTTTTTGCTAAGAGCCTCTAGTTCCATGTTCTGAAAACCTAAATATCTAAGAACCTCTAGTTTTAGTTCTTTGAGAAAAAAAAATTGAATCTCATAACGAACTATTCTCATGAATCCTTGTATTCCTTACTCTTGCTTAGTTCCATGTTCTCAAAAGTGACAACCTCCCAGCACTGGTTCTAACCAATGTTGGCAAGTTCAAAGTATGGGGCAGGTTGAGGTCCAAGTTATGAGAATTAGATTTTGGGGTATCCAAATCAGAGGTTCAAGTTTTTATTAATATTGAATTTGGATCTAGATTGTGAAATTGCCTCTTGCTGAAAACAAAACCTAGACCCAGTTTTTATCCTTTGTAAAACAAATCCAAGTTCTCTAACAATATTAGGACAAGGCTTTGTTTTTAAATGCAACAACACAGTCCTAATTTTAAGGTTGTGACAATATAGCTCCGAGCACACCTTATATGGGTAAATTGTGGTGGTGTTGGGTGCATGTTGCATTGCCAAACAAAAAAATGAAAGCAGTTGTGTCACAACCTTTTGGTTTAATCCCAAGACGAAACTGGACTTATCTTGTAATTTTAATTTTGTGAGCTAGTACCATTAGTTCAATGCACTAACTATGGTGACTACCAACTCTTACTTTCACCCTGACTTGCCAATTCATTGCTTCCCCTTCTCGCAAAACCCAAATTGAGAATATCACCTTGCATACTCCCCACACCAAAAGGAAAAAAAAATGAGCCCCTTCACTACCTATTGCCTTGTCTCATTGGTTGTTAAGATTTCATTTTCCTAGCTTTGTCCATCCCCAATTTCCTCCTTCAATAATACCCCACTCCAATAGTGTGGGTATCGTTTGAGGCAACTTATTATTTTAGTTGGGTGGAATGTAAATGGAATTAAACTTGGTCTTAAACCAAACACAAGTTCTTATCTTTTTTGAAAGTATTGAGAAGTGGAATTTTTATAAATCCCAAAAATTGTTTTCAAAATTGCAGTAAGTTTTTTTAAGCCAAAAACCGAAACCAAAGGTTCCTCTCAAAATCAAGAACTAAACTACATTGGTTTTTACCAATGTTAGGTCAATTCCAACTTTCAAACATATTAATTACTAATGGTATCAAATGTTTCAATATACTAGCTTGCTATTGGTATTGATTTTCTAACCAAAAAATCATACCAACTTGGTTTTAGTATTAGGGTGCAAGGCTAATTTTTGGCTACTATGTGACAAGTATATACTTCGTATTGAAACCAATATGGCCCTAATATTAAATTGATATTACATTGTCCCTACCAAGAAAGTATTGGTATGAGGTTAGTATAGCCAAGTCACATCATGTTAGTGTATTATTTTTAGCAAAATTTTGCCAAAATGTAGTAAAAAAAGACTTGGCTCCATTTTATGAATGGAGTTTCCCTAAACCTAATGGAATACACATGAACCTAACATTCATTAATTTCTATCTCGGTTCAAGCCTTGAGGTTGAAGGTCAATGCCAATTACAATGGACCAAAAAGCAACAAGAAAATACATTCACTAATGTCCATTTTGGAAATGTTTTTAATATTACACTATAATTTTTTGGTATGACACATTGCATAAGAATACCATAGTCATAAATCTAAAGTTTTTTTTTCAATTGAAAATTTGTTGCATCTGAAGTCATTAAGTAAGACATGTGTGCAAAATCCTAACATGAATCATCTTATTTTCAATATGCTATGAACTTTTGAAAAAAAATAAAAATTTACCATCAACAAAAGTCCATAACTCAATATTTTCATTTGATATCATTAAAATAAAAACATTTTTTTTTCAACATTACATTATCTAAATAAAATGAAGTCCTTAACAAGTTTCACATTTAGTTGTTAACCCTAATCAAAGTTCAAATGCAAAGCCATCTTTGGGTGGTACCACTAAAAACCACCTTACCAAAATCCAAAGAAAAGTGGACCCAATTTAATTTAATTAAAAAAAAATTGTTATCCTTGATTAAATTTTTTTAAATTATCCTTTTTATTGTTTACTTACAAAGGCATGAGCTTTATGATCCTAAAATGTTCATGACATGTGTTCTTGATATTTTTAACCCTTTATCATTAAGTGTCATGTTGCACCATTTCAAAAACTTTTCTTTTTAGTTTATCAACTATAGTCACTAAAATATGGCCCCAATTGTTCATTGAAACAAAAAAATGAAAAATATTACAAATTTACACTATTAGAAATCTTAGGTTTTGCAACTAATTTTCAATTGCATGCGACACATGCAATTGCAAATTCATGTCGTTGCCTAAAACAAATCACACATGACATTTAGTTGCATATGACATTATGTATGCAACATGTATATACAATGCCAATATACATGTTCATGCATACATATTGATTCAAATGTAGTTGCACCTTATATGCAACTTTCCTTGCAACTACAATACAACTAATCTATGTATGACACTTGTTTTAAAATTGGGCAAATTGCTTTTGGACACATGTCACTTTTAATAATTTTTTGTTTTCAAAATAAAAACTTCATTGGATTAATCTCAATCATCAAAGTTTTTTCCACTAGGATGATGACACATGGCACATCATGGAACATTCATTGACCATTTGACACATGTCCAATTTTAAACAACAATTATATGGTGACATATGGCAATTGAGGCCCTTTTTTAAAAAAATAATATTAATTAATGAAATTTAGATTGTCCAATTTAGGGTTAATAAGATGTTAACACATGGCACCTAAGTAAATAGCTAATTTTAAGTAGGTAGGTAGGCCTAGGTATGTAAATACGTTGAAAGGTAGGCTTAAGCTAGATTAGTAAGTTTAGAATAATCCAATTTTAAATTTTGGATTTAGCCATTCAAGGTCAAGCCTTTTTTATTAGCTCATCCCCAATGGCATTTGCTATTTGGTTTATGAACATGGTTATTTCACCTACTTATATAATGTGCAAAATTGGACTAGAAACCAAAAGATACAGGATTAAAAATTAAATTACAAGCATCACCAATTTATTTGCACATTATATGCAACTATTGTACTAATACTTATGCTATGTACTACAACCTAATATACTTACTAACTATATATCAATATACTAAAAGTAATAGTAACTAATAATAAATAATCAAATTATTCATTTTCACTAGTAATATTAGTTTAAATATTTATTATTAATTATAAAATAAAATTTACTTAAAAAATTTATTAGCAATGAATATTACTTTTATTATTTTTATTAATCAATAATACAATTTTTGTGTCAAAAATAGTGATATCAGTTATTATGATTAATATTTTAAATATTTTAAATATTACTTGTAGTGATTAATAATATTATTATTTTAATATTATTAATTATCTTAAATTAATAATTAGCCTAGGACGTTCGAACTTCAGGTACATATAGTTTAACTAGTGTAATTTATTTACCATAAGGTATTTTAGCATAAATAATTCAATTTAAATATATAAAACCTATTGAAAAAATATAAATTGAAACTATGATTTATTATCATTATAATCGTAATAAAATTTTAATTAATAGCTATGATTATTTATAATAATCTATAATATTATATTATTATTACCTAGTTTAGGTTTAAATATTTCAATTAATGTTTCCTACTAACCATAGGTATATTAATTTGATTAATATTACTATTTAGAAATTTAATTATGGGAATAATTTATAATTATTATTCCTATTAATACTAGTTTTATTATTAAATAATTAATAAGAATACTAATAGTAATAATTGTAATACTAATAAATTTTGAATAGCTACGACTACCCATAATGTTTGATAGTTTATAATATTATAATATTAATCAATTCTGAATAATAATAATAATACCTAGTAATATTAACTACTCATATTAATATTAATCTTTATTATATCGCCAAGGAAGGTGGGGCATTTTTTTAAAAATTAAGTGCTCAAAAAGTTTTCCATTTTTCTTGATTTCTTTTTGTTTCTTCATATTTCAATTTCAAAAAAGGAAAGAAAAATTTTGAAATAAAATTCATGAATAAAATAGGTTAAATTTTTTTCAATTTTTACTTAACAAAACATTATTTAAATATATTTGACAAATAAAATTTGAAAACTTGCAAGACATATTTTAACCATGGTTAGTTTAACCTAATTAAATTTAACTTAATTTAGTTTAGCCATAATTAATTTAACCATACTTAGTTTAGTCAATTAGTTTATGGATGGTTAAATTAGCCTAACTTAATTTAACCATGTTGGTTTAACCTAACTTAGTTTAAACATGGTTCGTTTAGGCTAACTAAATCTAGCCATGTTAGTTTAACCTAACTTAGTTTGAGTATGGTTAATTTAGCTTAATTTAATTTAACCATGTTGGTTTAACCTAACTTACTTTAAACATGATCAATTTAACCTAACTTAGGTTAACCATGGTGAACTTAACCTTTTAGTTAATTTAGTTTAAATTAATTTAGCAATGGTTAATTGGGCCTCTTGGTTAGTTTAGCCATGGTTAATTGATCCTCCTAATTAGTTTAACCATGGTTTGTTTAGCCACAATTAATTTAACTTTTTAATTAATTTAGCTAGGGTTAATTTAATTTTCTAGTTAATATAACCATGGTTAATTTAGTCATTGATAATTTAACTATGGTTAATTTAACCTCCTATTTAGTGTAGCCATGGGTAGTCTATCTTCCTATTTAGCTTCCTATTATAATTAATTATATGATTAGTTTAGTTAAGGTAAATTAGCTTAGGTTTAACCTTAGTTAGTGTGAATTTAACCAATGTTAACCAATGTTTAATCTCAATTAGCTTTAATCAGCATGGGTTTAACCTTAGTACTAGAGATATAATATTACCATACATAGCTTAGGTAGAGATATTGAGTATATTAATTTAGGTATGTATTAGTTTAGGCCATTATTTTTACATGTGTTCATTTTCTACACATGTAGATGCATGTTTGTTACACACAAAACCATATGTCTCAAAAATTATACGGTACCAAATTTATAGTTGCAAACATGACCAATATAGTTAGAAATGACAAGACTTCTATTAGTGTTATGGACATGAATGCAATGGCCGTTCAAGACCTCCTAGTCTTGATCTTCGAAAATTGTTCAAAAAATTATTATTGCACTTGAATCCACTATCTATTAATCAAATAAAAAAGAAAACCATCTTAAGTTGTCTTAGAAATGAAATGCATTATAAAAACGTGAAAAAACATGTAACAAAGAAATTCAAAATGTTACTTTCTTGAAACTTTTCCTTGAACATTCATTTGTAATATTAAAATTAAACTTTTTGTAAATCAAATTGAAATTTCAAAGTTACACAACTTGGGGTTTTTTATATATATAATTCAAAATCAATCTTTTTTTTCCACAAATCTTATGTTGTTTTAAAGTTGAATGGGTCTAAGAAATTTGGAATGTGATACTTTTAGTGATACCACCCAAGGATGGGTTTACCCCAATAGAGTTTTTTTGTTAGAATTATACCTTGTTACTTCAACTTCAAAAGTTCATAATTTTTTTAATTTCATTCATTAAGCATCACAATCATTTATTTTATGTACATATTCATGTCTATATCCTCAAACCAAGTCCCTCTTAGCAATTTTCATACTTATAACATACTTTGGCAAAAGGAAATTCAACCTATGTAACCCAAAATGCATTATTTACACCAAAATTGGTCCAACCCACCATGCACCAACCCTTGAGCAATGTCACAAGCCCTATGCATAGGATTTTGAATGTTATGAATCATAATTTGGAAGAACTTTAAGTAGCACTTTGCAAACTCAAAGTAAATTGTTTGTTGAAACTCCAAACCATTTTAGATTATACCTATTATTGTGTTGAAAGAGTTAGAATGGTGGGTGCAAATACACTAAGAGGAGCCAAAGATTGTGTTGACTTCAATAAATCTTACACCCCAATGATTTTGAAAATAAATTACACATGTTTTAAGGATTCAAATGCAATTTGGTTTGGTGGATTATGTTTTTAATTTACGTATTTAGTTCTCAATGATTTTTGTGAAAGGTCAAAAATCTTAGAATCCACAAGATTCTACGCATTATTTTATGTTGTACACAAAACAAATAAAATTTATGAGACCTTGAATTGTCACGTTATAACATCAAATTCTTCTTTCTCAAATGTTTCATTTACTCATTTATTAATATAAAGACTTCGATAAGGAGTTGTTGATTGGGTCTTTTTGGTTTCAAACATCCTTAATTATTTGTGAAACTAAAGCATTCATTCTCAAAATCCATGAAAGTCCATATATTGATGATTGTGAGGCCCTAGGCTTGAAAAAAACTTAAAGGTACATTGATGTTTTTTTAACGTGCTTTTGACCCATAATAATACATAATTAAAAAAACTTCATTAAAGAAGAAATATTTTTTACTATATAAAAAAGTGCAAGGTTGCATTTTCATGAAAATTGGATATATTATTATGCTTTTTTGTATGGTTGATTGATACCTTGTTTTGAAAACTACATGGATAATTACCAAATTATGACCTTTAATGTAGAATTTGGTATCATAATTACATAATCTACTAATGAATACATGTTATTTGTTGTTCCAACATAAATTTTGTGAGATATTAAAACACAATGTGCCAAATTAATGTTGTATAAAATATCAACATTGAACAATATTTTAGAATTAACAAAGTTTCATCAAATGAATGATAAATACATTATGTAACATTTTAATTTAGGGAAAAAAATTTGGTATGTGAAAGTTACACGAGTGCTTTGCAAAAAAAAAAGGACTCTAGCTTTGGATTGGGTGGCTCCTCTTAACATGTTTGGAGCTTGATGAACTTGGCACATTGGAGGTAAAGTTTGGTGCTTTGGAGTTCATGTGTGTTGTTATAATATAAAATTAGTAAAGAGTCACAACTTCATGAATGATTGAATAGGAATTCTTGCAATGGACTACTTTCGAACACACCCATCTAAAGTCATTGTTATGCAATTTTTTTAGTTTAGGTAAGTCATCATTTCAATACAATGAATAATTTCAGCTCATTGTTGTCTTCATGTTTTTTTTTTTGTTTTTTGAAGTTGCTAATGATGATGGAGGTGAAGCCAATCTAATTATCTAGTTGTTAGTTCACCTTGTCTTTATATGGAATGCCTTTGTCAAATGACTGTAGCTGGTAGACTTGAAAGTTTTTGAATGATTAGTGATGTTTTTAGCTTGTACATAATGGATACTATTAATAATGTTTGATGATGGATTGCCGACATTGGTAAATGTGTGCCTTTTATTGGAATTTTTTTTCTTGTAATGATCTTCTGACAATCAACATAACACTAAACTATGGACTTGCAAAAAAATAGCCATGGTAAGATCTAGTAGAATTTTAATATTTGGTTTTTATTTTTGAAGTTTTGTTGTTTTTGTAATGTTGCAATGGTGGTAGTCATGACAAAGGCTATCATCGTGTGCAAGTTTTTTAAAATCAATCACAATGCCACAAATCTAAAAGGCATTACATTTATTTTTTCTATAAAAATTATGTAGTTCATTGATGGTACATGTTCATTAAGAGTTTCAACTTTCTAAGTTCACTATTAGATGTGCAATGTGCACATGGGCCCAATGGGTGCAAGTAAAATTTACAACTCTAGGCCCAATTGTTGCACTTGAAGGACAAGAATCAATTTTATTTGTGGAATTGAACTTTAATTTCCAAAACTTGACAAATTATTCAAACATAATTGTGATTCATCATTTGTTACATCCTAGGATTGCAAAATTTATTTTCCATGATGAAAATGAAGATCGTAATTCATAAACTTTGAAGATAAAAACACAATTATGTTGAATTAGCTTGTAGGAATATTTAAAATTGGAATGTATTTATTTGTAAGGTGATTGATTTTCTCTTTTTTTTGTGGAAGAATTGTTTGTAGAATTTCAAACTTCACTTGAAAGTCTAGCAATTGGGAGTAATTTTTGTGAAGGAATCATTTTGCAAATTTAAAAATCTAAATAATAAAACCTAAATCATTTTTATCCTTTTTTGCAACATGTAAAAATATGTTAAGTTGATAAATATTACCATGTTCCAAGTGTTGGCTTGCATGGACGATGAATGAATGTTTAGTAACTTTTGTTTCATAAAATCCAAGATCTGCAATCGAATGACAAATCACTTGGATTTGTTTGTCCACATGTTTGGCCAATTCTTTTTTAACATGGACAAGTTTCCTCATGATGAAACAATGCACAAATTTGACAAACTAAAAAACATTTAGGTTCTTGAATAACATCTTATCACAAATTTTCTCCCCCTTCATTTTCACCTAAAATTGATGTTAACTTGGTGATTGTGTTGTTTGTCCACCATCATTATAGTGATGCTTGCCATTTCATGTCATTGATTGACTTATCCTTTCGATTGTTTAAACTTGCCATTTTCAAAAATCCTCATGTTCTTTTCAAGAATCTTTCTTCAAGTTTGTTTTGTTGTAGCAGTTGTTGGCAAGTCTTTCTTTCATTCTATTTTGTTGTTGTGTTGTCAATTTCCTCCATAAAAACTTGAATGAAATTATGACACATTTTTTCATTGCATATCTATGTTTTTTTGTGTTTTATGTGTAGATTAGGTTTTGTCATTGGAACTTTGTTGTTGCCACTACATCAAAACAACATGTTGCTAATGTCCTCCATAAAAGCTTCAATGAAATTGTCACACTCAATTAGTATTGTGCATCTCTTGTAGTTTTCATGTGAACATTGAATTTTATCCTTTGAGCTCAATTGTTGCATTTTTATGGTTTTAACTTAATATAGTTATCTTTTTGTGTGTAGATGACAAACATTGCAAAAAATAATGATATTACAAGTTTTCTTGTGTTTTTTATCACAATGCTACAAGAGATTTTCTCCAATCTTAATTTTTTGTTAGAGCAAATTCAGATTGCAATTCTTTGGATGTGATCAAATGTAACATTTGTGTGTTTTTCATTAGTGCAAAATTGATTACAACCTAGAATTTTTTCTTGCAAAAGAACTTGGTTTTTGGGTAAATCTAAGTTCAACTACATGGTTTTCAATTTTTTTTACCACACAGTATTATGATGAGCATTGGTTCTAAAACTTCAATATGTAGGAGCATACTCTATTTGAAATTCTTAATTAGGTAAGGTTTTAAGTTCACAAGATATTAAATACATACTTACAATTCCAATCAAAGTTTTATAATTTGCACTTTGTATAAATTGGCCCAAGGATGCAATTGTTTAATTTGTAATGAACTTTTTGCTATGGGTTGATTGATTGCCTCCTTGGTAATCTTTGAGGTTGTCATTGTAATTTGTGCAACTTATGATTTCATGGACAACTAGTGATTGGATGGAAGCAATCGTGGAAACTTTCAAAGCCTTTTACGATCTCCCTAACATACATGGGTAATTGATGATGCTCATTTTTTAATTTCAAAACATGTTGGACAATTTAACCATGATTATTTTTATCACAAGTCTAAGGATTATTATGTGATTTTTCAAGCAATGGTGGACCATTTAAAACAAATTCATGGACATTTTTATTGGTTTCCCAAGTTGTGTGAATGACTTTAGGGTTTTCAAGAAATGGGCACTTTATAATCAATGATGATGTCACGGCCTTTTTAGTAAGGTCATAAGCCTTCAAGAAGGATTTGCATTTGCACCTTATTTACTAATTAATAATGGATATCCTTTGTTGTCTTGGCTAATATCAACACAACATAGGGATGGAAATCACACAAGTTTAAAAAATTTATATAACAAGATGCATAGAAAAAGGAGGTCAGTTGTGGAAAATGCATTTGAGATACTAAAAGATACCATTTCATGAGTTTCATGGTGGGATATATATTTTCATTTCTATTATATCAAATTTGATCATTTTTTGTTATTTTACACAATTTGCTATTCGGTTGTGATGAAATTAACGTGGAACACATTCTACATTTGTTGCAAGGAAAGAAAAATACATAAGAAGAACATGTTGCTTAAAAATGCAATGTAGAATTCAATGAAAATGCAAAGTTGATTGAAGTACAAGAGGTGCATAGTGAAAAAAATATGCACAATTCGAACTTTATTTTAGTAAACAAAGAAACTTGGTATGAAATCATTTGTCTACATAGGTAATGAAATCTCCAATTCTAAATTTTTATCTTCATATTTATGAACTAGTAGCAAAATGAAATTACATCTATGCTATTTTGATTTCAATTATTCATTTTTAAAAGTAAAATGCAATTCTTGTCTTGCTTTTAGACATTTGTATTTTTGGTTTCAGTGATTATAATCAACCCCCTAGGTTGCAACCCCTTGGTCTACATTATCCATATCATTAAAAGTAGTTGGATTTAAGGTAGTTGGACTAAGGCTTGAATTTTTCTTCTCCTTGGTAGCATATGCCATGCCCATCATGTGAATCAACCCCACAATTGCTTGAATGATGTTTTTATTTATAAAGTTAATCTTAACATCCCTCTCTTTGAAATATTCAATTTGATCCTTTTGTAATTTTTCCAAAACATTTGCTTGATGATCTTCAATCTCAAAATTTGTGACATATATCCTTTCAATTGATGTGACTAACTATTTGTTACTACACTTTGTAACTTCCACTAATCCATTGTTCACTGCATAAGACTTTCTCGTTACTCCTATGTTTTTTGAGTTTGTAGATTGACAATAGGAGGTTTGATGATTTCACAAAAGATTAAAGTCCTTATTTGGTGATGTTCTATCATCCTTTAACGAATTCTAGAACCCCCAAAGTGAATTGGATGGTTTGTTTACCAAGTGAAGGAGTTTGTAGGCATAACGATTGATCTTTGATACCAAATGAAGTTGCCTAAACACTTGTAGAAACTACTATTGGAGCTATAATTAGTGGGTAGGCATTTCAAATCATGCATTTGTCCTAGATACAATGAATGGTGAAGGTATTGAATACAAATTACCTTGATTGGGAGTGAATTTAAGATTTGGTTACACCACTATGGCATATATTATGTCATTAAGAGATATCATATTACAAATGTGGGTTGGAAGAAACATTGGTTGAACTCCGATAAACATTTCAATCATCTTGTAGATTTGTTTGTGATAGCTCCTTGGAAGGTTGAAAGTTCTCTTGTTCTATGGAATAAGGTTCTAGTCATTTATGTTATTTCTTATGTTTCACATGTAGTAAAAGATTTATTTGATGTTCCCATAAATTGCATTCATTTGTTTTTTAATACTATAATGCTTTGGGTTGAGTTATGTGGTTGTTTATGTTTATTACATTTGCTATCTTACAACACTTGCAAACTGCAAATTCAAATTAATTTCCAAGATTGACTACACCTAGACTTGCAAAAATTTCCTTTTTTTCCCATTGATTAACACATTTTTTTGGTAAACCCTAATAAAGGCAAAGTCTACACATGGTGATTTCACAAAAATTGGATGAAGTTGGTGTTGGAATAATAGTAAGAATAACAATGTTTTTATTTTTAATGATTTTATTACCCTAAATCATGAACACCACTTTCACATGACAAATGGAGTTCATTCATAAATCACAGTTAATTTTTACTTCACTCTTTTTTAATTCCCAATTCACTTTTAGTTAAGTTTTAATTCATTTCTACTTAACTCATAGTTAATTTTTTATCCATGTTCAGTTAATTCCTAGTTCACTTTTAGTTCATTCCTAGTTAAATTTTAATTAATTAATAGCTCATTTGTAATTAGGAAATCTCTTAAGAAACTTCCATGGTCTATGGGCACATGGAAACCTTCATAAAAGCTTCTTTGAATTAAGTTCCCAAAGGGGTATAAAATAGAGGTAGGACCCAAGTCCATTCATGATTGGGGTAACAAAAAAAATGTTTTAAGTTTTTAAGGACTAGAAATGACAACTTTGGATTTTTGTTTATTTTACATGATTATAGTTGTAGTGGATTGTTATATGCAAATAGGTAAAATGATGTCTTGTTAAATTAATAAAACTATTTAAAAATAATTTGGATACTATGTAAATGTTATTTTGAATCCTATAAATTAATTATCAAGTGTCTAAACTGCATTTTTCTAAAAAAGGAATGAAAAGAAATGCATAAAGTCATACAATCGATTTCAAACTTTTTATACAACAAAAACATGCCCCCTTTTATGGAAATACATGTTCATTGGATGAACTTGATGAAAAACCAAGTCATACAAAAATGTCAAAGTCATGATATTTTGAAAGAAAGGGTTATAAGGCAAAAAATTCATTTTTTTAACCATTTGACCAAAAAATAATGTTCAATGGGTTCAAAATGTCTAGCTTTAGGTGCAAGTCACATGTACAAGAAATAATCTTGTTAATAAACATGTTTGGTTGTCCATTGAAATGCATTTAAAGAATATATGGGTATAAACCAAAATATTCATACACAATTATGTATGAATGTGAAAACTCACCATTTTTACATGAATTATCTTAAATTTGACTATTTATTTTTTTAATTTAAATTTGTTTTAAGTAAATACTATTTGCAAAAAATAATGCCACAAAAATCATGGAATTTTGTTTCCTTTTTTTGGAACCCCAACTGGGAATAAACCCACGCCCCTTCACCTTTAGTTTGTTTAACATTAATTTGAGGTACAATCTTGTTCTATAACCTTGTTTCGATTTTTTCATGTTCATGTTTTCTTATTCCATTGCATTAAAGATATGTTTGTACTTTGGTCTTGCACATTTTGTGTTCTTATTTTGATTCCTTTAGTTTATGTCTTTGGATTTAGACTTAGAACTATCCTTTGATTATCTATTTTTGTAGCACTAGAAGAAATTTGGAAATAAGCAAGTACAATTTTAGTTCCAAAGACAAGTATTTTAGTCACAATGGACACATGCGAGTGCCCACCATGTAGTCGCCTTGGACAAGTGGCAAAAATACATGTAGTTGCAAAAAATGTCTAAGTGGACATTAGTTGTAGCTATAGTCCCATATTACTTGCAACTATAATGGATTTTTCATCCATTGACATGGCACATATAATCAAAAGACTATGTGACTATTGTTGCAACCAAGTTGATGTGGCATTAGTAATCACAAGATTATGTGACTTCATTTGCAATTGAATGATATGGTGCCACCTGTTATGACTTGGACAATTATGATGTAGCCACATGGTAATTTATAAATTTTTAGGTTAATTCAATTTTTTTTTACGCTTTCACACAATAATATTTTGACACATGGCACTGTTTAATTTTTAAAAATTTATTAGAAAATTAGTTTATATTAATTACAAGGTTTGACACATGGCACATTATTATTATTATTTTGTAAATAAATAATATTTGATCCAACCACCAAATGACACGTGGCAAGTGAGTAGGTATGTAGGTAGGTGGGTAAGTACCTACCTCACAAGTAGGTACCTACTTACCTACTACCTACCATTATTTATTTAAGCTTGATAGGGTCAAAGGTTGTAATTAAAACATGTTATTTATGGTAATGAGGGCTAGCCTTTTTAATTGGCTCTTCCCAAGTACTGTTGTTCATGAGGAATACACTTGATGTTTATGCTTGTACATCTTAAATAGTTTCTCACATTGGACTTGTGGACAAAGAATATGGGGATAAATCTCAATGGGAAAAAACATTGTACTAAACTGTAAGTCTTCCAAGGGAATTAGTCTAAGTAAGTTGCTAAGTAGCATAGATAGAAATTTAAACTTTAAGTAACTATTTAGTTTAGGAAAATATCAAAATAAATTATTTAATTACCCTAAAATAAATAAATAGGCAATTAATTTAGGACAATTTAATTTAAATTCGAATACATTTTTATAAAGATCAAAGAACCAACCAACATTAATACATAAGTAAGAGCATGTAACCTAGTTATTTAGCCTAATTAGAATACCTTAATATTATTTTAATAGATTAACTAGGCTTAGGTAGGTACATAGGTAACTAGCCAATGTAGATAGGTAGGTAGGCAGGCAAGTAGGTACATAGGTAACTAGCCAATGTAGATAGGTAGGTAGGCAGGCAAGTAGGTACATAGGTAGGTAGACAAGTTGGTTAATAGTTGTAACCACAACTAAGGTCACCCAAATGGTATCAATTTATGACACATAAAACTCCGTGACTAAAATTGGACCCTAATTGCAAAATGTCCTAGTCATGAATGTCATGTTTTGGTGTAGTGGACATTTGGCCTCCCTTGAATGAAAATATACAACCCCTATAGAAATCCAATGCCAATACTTAATGTTTACAGACAAGTTCATTATAATGCAAATTATAGGATGTCATGTACATGGTCTATTCATTATTATACAAGTGGCAAAAACAATATGTAATTCCAAAAGTTACAACTTTAGCGGTTGTGAAAACAACTACATTTTCATCCATCCATGCACACACTCCAAAATGGATGTTAAATTACATTTTTTTTTCACTTTTTCCATCCAAACATAGAATAGTTACACATTTTAGTCACATTTTTTCTATACTTACCGTATAGTCACATTTGCAACTATCATATAGTATGATATGCCACTATAGTTACTTACAACTACACTAACACATAGGATTGAATTACCATTAGTCGCAAAACTAATTGATTTGGACACTAATTGTATGGGTAGTCACAACCATAGGATTTGGAATGGACAACATTTCTTCTAGTGTAGTTTTCATGCCCATGACACTTTGACCTTTACATCAACTACTTCGACCACTACCCACACTCCATGCTCAAAAATTCAAAAAAGATTGTTCAATAATTATATCAATTTGCAATTCACAACCAAAAAACTCATGAATGGTTTCAAAAATTTGAAATTATATTCTCTACAAGAAGAATGAACTTTCCAATGTAACTCTCATCACTTTTAGCCATTGCACTTTCAATTGTGTTGTTAGCCATCATAATGTGCATGTGTGATGTAATGCAATGATATGCATGTCATGTAATGCGATGAGCAAAAAAATATGCATGAACAAATGTGTGTGGCCATATGATGGAAAGAGTGACAACAAAGGCACAACAATGTTTGGTGGTGTACATTGTAAGGTCCAAATTGCCACACATTACCAATGTACAAATTTTAAAAGTTGCCATTAATTTACTTCCTCAAATTTGGGGCTCATAGGTTAACATTGAGTTTTCAATGTATTTTGGTGGGTTGAGAGTTTTTTTGTTAACATTTTTCTCATCTTATTTTTGAAGTTAACATTCTGATGACACATTAGATGCCATGTTAAACTTTATGTTATTTCTAACAATAGGTGTACATGCCATATAAGTTCATAAAGTTCTAAAAACCACTTATCACTTGTTTACAATTAGATGTGGAAGGCCTATTATTAAAATTGCCATCTAATACAATATCTTTAGGTTACTTAACCATTTTTTAAACTACTTGAAGAATTGTGTGTTTATTTCCATGGTGGATTTTGGTCAAGCTCTTTTTCACTAAGATGGGCCAACTTGTCCCAAGGGATTGATGATGTCAACAAAAGGAAAACATACTAAAATATCTTCACATGTAATGTGTGAAGAACAACTATCACCAAGAAATCCATTATTGTTATTCTATTATTAGCAATGGAAATGACCAACTCATGTCATGAGAAAAAAATAAAATTATTGCTACCATTCCAATAATTGAATATGCCCTTTATGGAAATTCAAAACTTTGAAAAAAAAAGTGGAAATATGAACTAGTTTTTGTATTACACCTAATAAGCATAATATATATATGAAATCCAAAGAAATCATGATGTGCATTTTCCATTATGTGAAGTGTTAATCTACAATAAGAATCTTGTTTGTCATCACATAAATTATGTGCATAGAACGAGTCAGGACACTCAATAATATCCAAAACATATCAATATCCTAGTGTTACAAAAATGGTTTCTCTTTTTGTTTTATGAAAATTTATCTCCAATTTCTAGATGCAATAACATGGATTCTTTTACTCTCTTCAATTTCTCCAAATTGCTTTTCTTTCACAAAACCCATGTTACTTTTCATCATTTCCTTCAAATCTCACATACAAAATAAAATTAAATGAAAGATTTTTACATGTGCGCAACAAGGCACCAAAAAAATTTAAAAATCACAAAGAGGGACTCTAAAGAGATAAAGGATCAAAATCAAATTTCATTGGTCCCTGGAGTTTGATCCATTGTTATTTTATTGTGTTATGCATCGTATCTCTCATCTTGTATTTCAACCAAGGACATACCATGAACCTTGTAGCTGAAAGTAGTCTATGGATAACTTTATTATGTTACTTACTTAGGAACATTTTCACATGAATCTACAACATAAAATAGTAGCTTGTTTTTGCAAAACAATTTGTGACAAATGCTTGCTTTTCCAAATTGCAACATTAGTAAAAAATTAGTTCAATAAAATAGTATGGTAATATTTGAGGATGGGCTTTTTAAGATGGACAATTTTATACAATGATGGGTTGTATTTTGTATGGATCAATGAATATGTGCAAAAACCCTCCCCTCCTACACCTCATGATCTACATATATGTTTAGGTTCATGTCCATAACCTTCATCTTGTGCTTTATAATGGGTAAAGCCCATAGGTGGCAGATATTCCCAAAATGCAGGGCCAGACTTGGCTCCCACGTTGTTTTAAATAACCTTATATTGGGATTGCTTCCCATGTAACCAAAAAAAGAGAGTCCACAAAACCTCTACTTCTCTCATAAATCCACTCTGTTATAATCTCAATAACTCATTTCTTGTCAAACAGGTAGTATTATAGCAGTCGTATTATGAGGTTCCACAACTTCTAACCCTCCATTCTCGGCTGGTTCCTAAACACCATCAACCTATCCTAAGTCTACTACAGTAGTATCCCTTGGTTGATGCTGGAAATAGTGACATTCTTGTATTGTTAGTGCAAAATGTTAGTAGGGTCTGGCTTGAAGTCAAAGCTTTCAATGTTCATTTGGTCTGTGATGAGTTGCTAATTCCCTTCTCCCCCTTTTCCCCTTTCTACCTGGGTCAATGAACACAAATGCTTCTGCTAGGGCTTAACACGGATCAACTTCTGGGCTCTACTCAACAACTGAACCAGGTGCACCAAGTTGGCTTACAACTATTCAAGAAAGTGACAGAATTTTATGAAAAGCATGGATCTATGAATGCTTGCTGTAATCTTCCATTCTACTTCTCTATCTCATTCACATTCTACCCAGTCCCAAGGATACCCACAAAGAGGTTTCTGGCTCCTACTCAAATGTTATGAACTACCCATTAGATATTCCAAGCAAGGTCTCCCCCAAAACTTCTACATATGCACTTTCTATATGCCTTTGATTCTACAGCTCAGACCACCTTTAAGCGTCATCAGCCTTCAACATCAACCCTTGATTAGTCCTAATTCTAACCAGAACATAGAGCCGGCCATCCTATAGTTACTGGCGCAGCAGAAGAAAAACACAACAACTAACTATCCTGGAAGCTCCTCTCTTACCACCAAAAACTGCCCTCATTCTACTTGTCAACTTGCCTCTTTCTCCTTCAAATCCCATCTTTTATCCTCGTCCAACCTCTTGCTCTTCCCGCCTTTCTTGCATCCATAGATTGCGCTTGGCCATCCATCTCGAGCCACCACCCTGTCTCACATAATGCACAGGCAATAAACCTTCCAACTCACAGTCACTAACAAACAAATGAAAAGCTAAACCCCGCCGTTTGCATGAAGAAAGTTGAAGGCGGGTTCATCACCTAAACCCTAAAACAAATATGGCTTTCACACTACAGAAACCTAAAAGACTCCCTGTCTGGTCACACCCACCCTAGGGCTTTTTTAACCCTATACAACAATTGCTGGCTTGCCTTGGATCTCCATTTTCTAATAAATTTCAAGAGAAGTCATTTTGACCCTACCTACAAGAGAGGGCGACATGCGTGTATTAGGGCTGACTAGCTAGTATGTGTTTAGTCCTTTGCCTGCAAGGAAGTCAGAGTATTAAGTCACTTAACAACATGTAATGTGGGTTTCTTGCATGTCAGGTTTGCACTTTCCTTCCATTTAACTAGAACACAACTGGACTCAATGCCAGATTTTGAGCACTTCAACATTCATGACAAAGAGTGCCTTCTCTGAACACACACAGTAAGTAAGCTACTAATAAGAGCATCTCTATCCACACCTATTATTTGGGTCTCTATTAATGTCTACTTCAACATTGAGTGCAAATTATTTCCTCATCCCCACGTCTAAACATGAGAAATTAGATGGTTTAAATGCCACCACTATAGGCTGACCAATAAAAAATAATTAATTTTTAATTTATTATGGACCCTTTTGGATATCACAATTTTCTGTGCAGATTTACAAGTCCAGACTCCAAACCAGTGTTGGACTGGTAAATAGACTATAATCAGAGTTTACAATATTGCTATGTATTGGTATTGAAGAACATACCAGTTGGCTATGACCCAATGCAATACCAGTCTTATACAAGTACCAGCCTGTTATAGGACTTGTGGTAAAATCAGACATATACCTGCCTTATACCAATCCCAGGCTGCCCCTACACCAGGCAAGTATCAGCCTTGAACCCAATGTACACCCATAGTTCAAGCCCCTGCCATTTAGCCTAGGTGAAAAATGGCAAAAAACACAGGCTGGGGAGACAAAAAAAATCTTGCAGCCAATGAGCTGAGGCAGCATGCACCCATGGGGCTTAGGTTTTTTTGGGTGTTGGATTTTTGTTGTTTCCCAATGTGTCACCATGAAGTTCCCACTGTTTTCACATCAAGTTCCCAATAGCTCCTCATTTTATCCCATATCCTTTGCCCTGAGTTCTACTCTTGTAACCTATATAACCTGCCCAAAGGAGGATTGCATTAGAGGTATTTATTTAGGGACTGTACAAAGCTAGATTAATATGTTTTTGTGATAGGCTCATCACAAAAGGGAAAAAATTGAACTTTGGGGGTCCTCACAACTAATTAATACGAGTTACAATACACTACCAAAACGAGACTGATATGAAAGTTTAAGAAAACTACTCACTACCAGTACCTCCCAGGTATTGATGAAGTAAAAAAAAAAAACCCCCCACATGATACCAGGACCAGTCAATACCAGTTCAACATTGGTGCAGACTTAGTTTCATCATATTTGAAGACGGTATTTCATCCAAAGTATTGTGCACTAGTCATTATATAGCTATTAGTGGGGATGCTCTGAGTGTGCAGTGTAAGTTGCAAAAAACCAATGCAAAGTTTGCTTTGTAAACTTGAGCTGATCAAACCTAACTTTGATAGCACATTTAGATACTTAACTCTCTCAACCATCACAATGGATTCATCACCAATGCCAAGTCTCCACTCCCAACTTCTTCCCATCATTTTGCATCAAGATTCTCCCTCTCCCCCACCCCCCCCTTCTTTAGTCAAAGTTTTGTTGAAGAACGAAGAGCAATATCCCTAGTACATTGGGGTATATAAGACATGAACTTTTGAGCACCTTTTTGGCCCTTTATGAAAACCTTATTGGACAAAACTTATGAAGGCAAAAGCTGCATGAATGGGAAATGTGATAGTTGTGTTGGAGGAGGGTCTGAAGGAATCAAAACCTTGTAGATTGGTCAAAAAGGTTGGTAGGGAGTGGGGAAGGGGGGGAGGGGGGTGACATGTCCTTTCGCTTAAGAGATGTCTTAAGTATATGCAGGCCTCATATCAAGACCACCTTAGTGAAGCATGTGAGAGTTAGGCCAGAAATGGCTCCACAAAGTTCAACTTTTTAAAGAGTCGGGAGTTGCCCAAGCCTTGAGGTCCAGATGGGCTAAGGCGAAATGTGAGCTTTGTCGGCCAAAGGAGATGATTCGGGGTTGTCTTTGGGATTAAAGTGAGGGGCACCATCCCCTTAAAACCCTCAACAAATGATTAAGCATTGTCTTGGGTTGCTCCAAGGGGGGCAACCCCGCTAAAACGTTTCGGATAATTAGAAGTTGTCCCTTTAAAGCTTCAAGCCCTAAATCCTGAGAGAGGGTTGGCCTCGTCATCCCAACTTAAGTCCTTTAATCTTGGAAGGCCCCTGAGTCAGCCTGAGGTTGATTCAGCTTACGGTCATGTGGTCTGTCCTTGGGAGTTGAGCCTGGGCCAGCTCTGAGCTAGACTAAGACTTAGGTCCAATAACAAGGTCTAGTTAGTCCTAGTAGCTAAGACCTAAAAGAGTCAACATGAGAGGAGCTTGAGCAGGTGAAGACGACAGGCGAGAAAGGGCATGTAAGGGGGCCTCAAGGGATAGAGAACCTTCATGTATTGGACTTGGAAAATAGAGATATGCCTTGTCCAACTAAAGAACAAGAGTTTCTAGCCTATGAGATATATGCATTGTCCAACTAACTACCAAGAGTCTCTAGCCTATGAGGGACCAGCTAGGTGATGATGGGGAGAAGTATTTAGAAAGCATTTGACAAATGGGGTCTTGGTGTAAATGATGATGTTTAGACAGAGACTGTACACCACAGTCTTTCAACTTTCTCCATGACATGATGATATAAGTACATCTCGGCACATTTAGTGCTTTGTTCTCATGTGTCCCACGCTGAAGGACACCTCTCAACTGCAGTATCAAAAATATTAACGTGAACTTTTGATGGTAGGGAAGACTCTTTAAATAGGTGAGAAGGACAATGGGACATATTATTCGATCTTTTTTTTTTGGGGCCTTTCTTACCAAGGCAAGGATATTGTGTTTCAACTCATTATAGAGTATTGTAGCTTAAGGGATTTTGATCCCTAGGTAATAGATCTATTTTTATATGAGGATTTTTGAAAGGTGATATTTTGGCTTGTGTTGAAACTTGAGCTTAGTTATAGAGTTCTAATATCTTGAAGGATTTTGGTTTCTTTTAGAGGATTTTTTGAAGATTATATTTTTGCATGGTGAAATATTTGAGTTTTCATAGTTCTTTTTTGCATTAAGATACATTTTTAAAAATCTAAATGGCAAGGCCACAGTGTGACACACCCCTTGTTTCTGTCAATTCTAAGATGCATCTTCTACAACTGAGGAGATAACTTGGGCATTCTGTGACCCAGCACTCTCCTATGCAACATCACTTGGAAACCGGTTCTGTTTAGGTAAAGGACAAAGAAGGGGGCTGCTCTTAGAATGAGGGCTCGTGTGAGGTGGGAGCCTAGTGTGGCATCAGAATTCACAGAACAATCCCCTTCAACTTGCTTACCAAGCAAAAAAAATCAATAGCATTTCACTTTTATAAACAAATGGATGTGATTCATTTGAGAGGAGAGAAGGCACCTTATGTGTAAAGTTCTCAAAGTGATGAACCTTACATGTAAGGTGCCATCCTCTATTGAGACAAAAGAATTACTGAAGATCAGGCTCTCTGTACATACATTAGAAAACATTCTACAGATTCTTCACAACTGAGTTGTGGATGAACTGCAACTGAAGTACCAACTATTCACCTTGGTAACCTATCCTGTAAAGCTTTCTACTTCCACCTCACACTACATAGGTAATGACTAACACCCTATGTAAGTGGGTAAATATCAAACATAAGTAGGTCTGTAAATTAGGTACCTATACATGGTTTGTTTGTCACATTGAGATCTCACCAACATTGGTGCCTCTCCTTGTGGTCTTGGTACTGTTGGAACGCCCTCAATGAGTAGGGGTGCACTCAGTTGAGATTTCATCATGTTTCAACCTATGTGGAGAAGTTACTGAATATTGAACGCTTCTTTTTTTCACTCTAAATTCATTTACATCAAAACAAAAAATTATAAAGGAATTTGGGTGTGCTATTGGTACTGTTAGAAAGTCCTCAATGAGTTGGGTTTAATAATTGGTGGATTGGAAATTTTCAGAACTTGAATGTGGGAGATATTGAATTTTGGGTAGGTTTCATCATTGGGAATTCAATTAAATCATAGAAAATGGTTTTGGAAGGAAACCAATTGGGTAACCGGTTCACACTTGGGGCAACATCATGGGCTGCACTACTCTACACAAAAAGCACATGATAAGAGACAACAGGTGCAAAAGTCTAAAAAGGACGGTGGTGGTGGGGAGGAAGTTTGCTAATGAGATGATGGAAAAGTTGGAATTTGTAGCTATCCAAAGGGATAAGGTTTTGAAATAACTTGAGATTCATTATCTTGATTTGCATGCATCATACTTGTTTTGCATGTTTCCCTCATGTCTGGCACCCTTGCCCTATGACACTATTTGTTGAATTCTGAGAATAAAACAGAGTTGATCAGAAGCCAGCCCTGGTCTGAAGCCAGTTCGTTATTTACCCATATCTCACAACTCCTTCAATGGGGATCTATCTATGAAGGAAGGTAGTTTGTTTTGTTTTAACCAGATCCACCAAACCAGGATGCTTCAGATCGTGTTCTTGGTGTCTTTCAAAAGCTCTCGACAAGCAGGGGTGCACGGGCCTGATTCCATGATGTTTGGACTTGCAGTGCAAAAGTTTGTGAATATTGAATGATTACTTCACTGAAAATTAAATTAAATCATAGCTGAAAATTTTGAAAGAATTGGAATGTGCCTTTGGTGTAATTGGAAAGGTCTTGATGAACAGGATTTAATGGAATTTATTTGGTAAGATTTGGATTCAGAATGTGGGAGATACTGATTATCAAGTGATCTCTGTTGCTGAAAATTCAAATAAATTCCCAAAAAATCAGGTTTTGGAAAGAAAATTCAGTTGAGGATTTGATGATACTTGAAAGTCTACCATTCAATTCAAGTATAAGGAATTGTGATGTGCCATTGGTGTTGTTGGAAAGATCTTGATGATAATGGAATTTATGTTGTGAGATTTGGACTTAGGATGTTGGAAATATGAAATTTTCAGTGATTTTTTTCATTCAAAATTCAAATTTTCTTTAAAAAATCAGGTTTCAGAAGGAAAAATCAGTTGAGAACATGGTAACACTTGAAGGCTTACCATTCAATTCAAGCATGATTTCCTTTCAAAATAATGTCATATGTTGTGTCCACCTTACATTATAACAAGTTCACACTTGGGCCAACAGCACAGGCCAAACTAGTGTTAATTACGTGATATGGTATAATGTGGTTGTTATTAATTAGTTTGGGGGATATCCAATAGGTTTTTTTTTTCTTTTGGTGATGGGCCGTCTTTGATTGGTCCTCCACCCCACCAAAAAAGGAACACCCATCACAAACTCCCTAAAATAGAACATGTCCATATAACCCACTTATGTCAGCAGGAAGACTTATTTGTAAACTTCCACAAGTAACTGACAAACATTCATGTGAACATTTGTTTTATTTGTAATAAGCATTTCACAAACCATAATTTTGGAACATTGTGTATCAATGTTGTGTGGGTATATCTTTTACCCAGATATATCTGTTCTGTTCAAAATAGGGTATTTTATTTTCCTAAAATCAATATACATTAATAAAACACATATCCAAGGGTATGTAAATTTGAAAAAATATATATTCATAACCTTAAATATATGTAAGAAATATTTTTACTTGAAGTCAAATGTGTTTTTGGTGTCCAAGTAAAGAAATTACGATGACAAGTATGATTTAAACCCTAAACTTTGTTAGTTTTATTAATTAGATGGGGGTCTCTGAAGTTTTTTGTTTTTCAAGCAATGAGTCAATTTGATTGGCCTATCACGAAAAAAAAACCTGAAACTTAATCCTCCACAAAATAAACTTTTTTATGAGAGGATGTAGTGACTTCCCTTTGGCCTGGATATATGAATGACAAAGGGAGAACTTTGGGCAACCATATGGGATAAGATTGATTGCTAACATGTGGTATAAGTGCACATGTTAGGAGTGTAGGTGCATTGCATGGATCTTTTTCAAGAGGAAGAACCTTGTTGGTTGAGGAGAATTTCTCTTTCTCAATTTGTTCATCATCTTTGGCCTTCACTAAGTTAGTGGCAGGGGCATGAATTCTAGGACATGGGTAATCATCATACCAACATCTTACCATGATTGCTGCTATATTAGAAAGAAGAATTGGTAGTGAATGGCTTATCACCAAAAAAGAAATGGAGATGATTTTTGGTGTGGAAATCCCTGAAGTTGGGTATATAAAGTCAATGGGAATTGCTGAAATCTTCCTGAAATAAAAAGAAGGTTATTACAAGTGTTATTTCTACATCTAAATCCATACAAACATCAAACTTTATTATATTAGTTCTATGGACCTTAAGGGATCAAATCTCAATTTCCTCTCAAGAAGCCAACTGGTTGCTTCATGAATGTGGCAACTCATACTTCGACAATAGAAATCCCATAAGTGCAATCCCAACATCATTTATGGTTCCTTTCAAAAACTAGACAGAGATTCAAAATAGAATAAGTGAATGTGATCTTCTACACTTCATAGTATCCCTTTGTTCCCAAAATCTATGAAGCTCCCACTATCCAACAAATACTTTCTTCTCATAATGACCACATTGCAGACTCACATTAAGACCCCCAAATTATCAAAGATTATGCTACCACAACAACTGCTCCTGAAATCCTAGACTCATTCATCACTTCCTTTATGTTGGTCCCTAAAATGCAAATGTTTAACCTCCTAATTTCTTCCTAACGCTCTTGGCACAGTGAAAGATCAAGCGTTAGGATTCATGAGAGGAAGAAATCCAAATCAACTTCTACCCCTAACTAATTACAATCAAATTCCAAATCAACTCCACACGTCCTAATTATTAGAAAAACTAAGAACTTAGCTTCTTCCCCTCGCCAAAAATCTACCTTTTTTCACTTTAGCCAGCTTCATATAGTTTTTTCCTCTCCACATCCCTTCGTTCCCCTGAAAGCTCTACACCAATCCTCCACTAAAACCGTGATTCACATAGCTCATAAAGAGTATCCATTGAGCAACCAAGATCGTGCTCTATCACTAAAACTAGTTCACTAATACCACACCACAAAACTTGCAAAACAACAAACCAAGCCAAAAACAAAAACAAGAAAATAAACTTTTTGGTGTCCTTGAAACACCACATCTCCAACAACTTTGCCACATAGTTGAATTAAGGTTTTATGCTTTCATCCACAAAAAACGTTTGACACTGTTTTTTGGTCACATGTTTCTTATCTAATTTGCAAGATTTATAAAATTCTATTCAACAAATCTCTTCAAATAAAGTTGATAATAATGTACATAATGCAAAATATTTAATGTGCACAGATTTCAAATCGAAGTTAGATTGTGACTTAAAAGGAAAACTTAAAGCGAAAAGGGCAAAAGGTGATAATACTTAGCTAGTGATTGATGGTTAGAGATCATGCATGATCATGTGTTGCTTGTTTTAGATTGTTCTTATTTGTATTGTTTTTATGTTTCTAATGGATGCATTCATGGGAGGAACTAAGTTGTAGCACTTGGTCTGGGATGTTTACAATGAACTTATTGACATATCATCCTTGTTTTATTGTTTTTCATGGAGCTATGCCTTTGATTGGCTATGGAGATTTGATGATGAATGGAGCTTGGGCTATAAAGGAGTGGACTTTGCCTCAAGAAAGATGGTGGTGTACAAGACAAGAAATAAGTTTGGCATACTATTTCTTCTAGTTTTTTTTTTTGGTGTTTCTTGTTTTTAGAAAACACTCACAAAAAGAATGTTTATGTGATGTACTTGGTCTTTCGAGTCTTCCCTTGTGTTGTAGGATTAGGTTAATAATGTTTTGGGCTGGTGGTGGAGATGATGCAGAGCCAAAGGGGATTGTTGAAAGATCCTTGATGGCATTGTCTAGGAATAATAGAACTTGAGATATATCATTATGGGTTGTAAATTGGGCACTAAAGTCAAGAGAGTGATACCTTTGTTGGCACTTTGAGAAGGGATTTCAAATGGTTTCCATTCTAGGAGTTGGGCTAAATTTGAAATATTACACAAATATGGGACTAGGCCGAAATTCTTGTTTTGTGAAGGTTCTTGGGATTTGCAACAATAGTGGGATGAGTGATTGTTATTGAGAATTATGTGGTAACTTAATGAGAGTGAATTTAGAGTGTCTTAATCCACCTAAGTCTTTAACATTTTATTTGATCATTTTATTTAAAAGTTGGAACAAATAGTGAATGAGTTTAAGTTTGCAAACACTAAGATAATACATCACACCCCAAATTCCATGACCCATCCTACTTTAGGACAACATAAGATTCACATAAAGAAAAAATTTCATTCCAAATTATTTATCAAAAGGTTACCCAAGTCATGTAGAATTCAAAACTCTAATTAAATTTACAAAAAAATGTGTTTTGATGTGAAAATTGAATGCATAAGTAAAAAAATTCAAGAATGTCACATGAGGAATTATTTGTATCAAGAACACAAAAGGAATCCACTTTTTGGGAATTTTTCTTAGATGTTATTTTTCAAGAATACTTCAAATGCCAACCTATTTGATGTCTTTTATAAATAATTGATTGAATCAATTTTGATTTAGTTATAATTTTGTTGAAATCAATATTGTGAAGCCCTGAAAGGCCATTGATGTCAAGAATACAAATGATAACTATTTTCACCTTTTGTTATTTTAATGACGAGTTCAAATCATTCCCTTGTGCATGTATTAAATAAATAAGAAAAAATATCTAATGTGTAAGTGTAAGGACACTTAAAAGGAAAAAAATCAAGAATTAGGTCAAGAATGATTCAAAAATCAAAATGTTAATGCATATTATAGGTTTTTGGGTGTCCATTATTTTTCATGAGTGTGTGCATAGGTGGGGAACACATAGCCCACCTAGTCCAATCAATTAAACCAATGTATGAGTAAATGGAATTTTATTTTAAAAATTCAATCCGACTTTTGTGTGATTTCGATAAGGTGGTTCCTAGTGCTACCACCCAAGGAAAAGTTTGTTGATTCTCATAACATGTGTTTTCATATTGTCTATTGTGTTTGACTAAATTACTAGAGTTTTTCAATTTTTTTCTCTTTCCAAAGTCACCTTTCATCCTTGAATAAACCTATCAATTGGGTAATAACAATCTCTACAATCTTAAAATACTCAAGTATTTCATGAAGAAAACCTAAAAAGATGTGAGATTATGCCACTACTTGATGATGATATTCAAATCCAAAAGAGGTTTTAAGACATATTTTGCATTATTTTTTATTTATAATTCAAACAAGGAAGATGATGAACATTCAATAGGGGTGGTTCAACCATTGTGCCATTGATGTATTTTTGCTTTGTCATTTAAGTCTTTTTTAAAATCTTAATATGCTTGCTAAAATCAACTCTAACATCCTCTTTTAACCAATATTGGGGATAAATTATCCTTCATGCATTCATGAATTGTTCTATAGGAAACCTTAACTGTAATCCTACAATCAAGGACAACGATGCTTGTGAAAATTCTTGTTTCATAATATCAACCACACCTACACAAACAACCCTTGTCACCTAATAAACTACCCTAATATTCACATCTTGGTGTTTAGCCCAAATGTGTTGAGTTTGATGTTCAAGAGCAAGGTGATTTAAATTGAGGTGATTGAGTTCATGATCCATTTGATAAGGATGCCTTCATGTCGAACATCCACTAAAGAATTGAATTAATGGAAAAGAAGGGACCTAAAAGTAGTAGTAGGGTCAAAATATATTGCATCTAATTCCCCTTGACAATTTTTCATCATAGCCACAAAGTCACACATAAAAACATGGCATACTTTGTTGAATTTCATAAAAAAATACACAAGGGGAAAATATATGACAAACCTAATGTTACCTCCACATCAACCAATATTTAAAGTTGGTTATTGCCTTGGTTTTTATAGGGGATCAAGTGCCATTTCCATCAAAAGGGTACAATATTGTTCCAAGACCATCCTTATAGGTGACAACATGGAAATCCATTGAATGCACACTTTTTTCAAGGTTTTATTTCCTTCAATCTTCATTAATTTAATAAGTTTTGGAATCCAAAATGATTCCTTATGATTCATGTTGAAATAAGAATGAAGGATTTGGAGGAGCCCTTGTAATTTAGTACAAGTGGTAGCTTGTTTAGTGTTTGCATAACCATGTTGGTGTGATATGTAATCACTAGAAGAAATCTTGTCCATTCAGACCATATGTTTATGACTAATGTGCAACTAGTGTCCAAAGCAATTTAATTTGTGACTACATTTGTACCAATCCTATGTGACACCTTGGTTGCAAGTGTTCATAGTCGCACATATGACTAAACTTTAACAAATCCAAATTTTAGTCATACATGCAACCACAATGTGTGACAACCATAAGTTTAGATGAAAATATTGATGAAATATGAACATGTGTCATTTGTTATGGGTGGCATCCACTGATGGTTCACAACTAAGTTACTTTTGCAATTATACATAAATGACTAAATGACATGTGACATTTTTTCTATTGCAATTTAAAGTGTACAAATTAATTTATTGGCTAATAGGTTGTTAGAAAATGTTATCATAACCTAGTTAGTAAATTAAACTAGGTAGGCTTGTGTACATTGGTAGCCTAGCCTTGCTTGCATACTTAGTTAATTGGCCCAAATTATCTATAGGTAGTAGTAGGTAGTAGGTAGGTTAAATTGTAAATATTTTATTATATGGATATATTATTTTTTATAATAAAAATATTAATTAATTAGGTAGGTTAGGTAATAGACAGTTGGTATGTAACCTAGGTAATATGTAGTAAGTAAGATACATAATAAATAATTAAGGAAACTAATAAATATTTTATTGTGTGGATATGACAATATTTTTGTATGGGATAAAGGATGTGATAATGTTATTGTGTTTGCTTTCATCCAAATTTATCCCATATCCTTTATCTACAACTTCAAACTTGAAAAGTATATAAATAGGTGAAAGAATGGACTAGATTCATGGTATGCAAGTTTAAGAATAATGCATGTGTTACATGAAAAAAACTTGTCCCCAACAAAATAAATAAGATCCTACCTACCTACTTAGCTTATGTTAAGTAACTTATTCTACCTTAGCCTAACCTAAAATAGGTTGCCTATTATAATGTAAGTTGTAAGCTAAGATAAATTATAATTAATTAATTAATTATAATATTTAAGTATTGTAATTATATATATATTTCTTGAAAAATGGAAATTTGCCACATATTTTATGGCCATTAGCTTTTTAAACTACCACATGGTATGCAAGCAAGGCTAGACATCAATGGGACATTTGGTAACATGTGACTATCCCAAATGTAGTTGCAAATTGGGGTTCCATGTCATACTAAGGATCATCCATGGTAATGGATGAGAAATTATGGCCTAGTCATAAAGTTTGTGATGACACTTTCAACTTCATGGTCACGTCATGTCTTTTGCAATTGATTATCTTATGACACTTGTCTAAGGTGACTAGGCTATTTTTAATTTTAGTTTTAGTTGCATGTGTCCATTACAACTACAAATGAGTTGCAAATTCAATTGTTGATTTTCAAATTTCTTCTAATGAATGCAATGCACACCCACCATGTGTGGTGCATATTTATTTTGGAATTGCACAATGAAGCTTGTGGGAATGCCTTGAAATACTAACATTCCATCAACACCAAATGAAACCAACCCACTTGCAATTTTTTTCCCCCAAGTCCACCTCCAATTCTTCATGTTTGATAAATTAAATGTGTCATGAAATCAAATGTTGTTCCTTTATTAATCAATTTTAAAGATAGAAAAATAGGAATCCTACCTTAGGGAGCTCACCTCCATTTTATTTCAAATGGCAGGCAAAAAAACATATTGGGTGCAACTTGTTGAAAATAAATAAAATTTTAATTTATTTAAATGTAAATAAGGTGCTTATAATTCATTATGAAAATGAATTAAAAATATATTTATTATATTTTAGGATATACTTAAAATATATTCAAAATATGCCATTATTTCATAGCAAACTAAAAAATACCTTTTTACTTCAATTGTTTCCTAATATATAAAAATAGTGACTTCCCTAGGAATCCTACACCAATCCTACACAAAACACAAACATGGACACTTGCCAATGTTTGGTGATCAATACTTGTAACTTCATCATAAGAAATTGACATCTTAACTTATGCCATAGCTCATAAAGTGACATCCAACATCATATTGTCCATGTGTTCAACCATGCTCTACCTTGAACTATCACTTTAATGCTTGCGTGAATAATTTTTGACTCACTACTACTTGAACAAGGATTTCATGCTCTTGTAATCAATCATAGCATGTCCTTCACTTAAAAGCTACAAAATACAAGTAAATTACAAAAGCTTCTATAGTATTCAATTGAGTCAAAACATAATCATGAGCTAAGCTTGCATATAGGATTTCATTTTAAACATGTGCTAAGTCTTTCATAAAGTACCATTTTCCAATTACCACACCATGACCAACAACCTTTGCCTTCCTCTCGCTTGCATGTTTGGATAAAAATTTCATCTTTAAGACCAAAAGTTTTTCCTTATGTTTTATTTGTGTACATACTTTGCACCTTACTGTAGAAATGGATCCATCCTCAACCACAACATTTTTAACCTAATGTAGTTAACAACACAAATGTCTTGGAACTTGTAATGATAATCATATTTGGTTTGCTTTTTCTTTTTTATCCTTTATAGCTCAATCACGAGATTTTTAGAGGTTGGAATAGTAAATTTTGAAGATACGAATTTGCTAAAGCTAGCAATGCAAAGGGTTTGTTTGTTTGTTGAAGCACATATTAGACCTTAAAAGGTGGAAGTTTATCAATATAAAAAAATTGTAACAAAAATTTACTAGTGGTTTCAAGGGTGCCACTATTATAAGAAATAATGTTTGTAAGTAGTTAGAACTTAGAAAACCTTCAAGATAAAGGACCATGAAAAACCACAAAAACCCAAAAAAAATTGTTTAAATGACAAGGTTGTTAAAAAATAATTGTGCATAAAAATCACAAACATGTGTTGCTAGTAGCTATGTGCAAAATTGCAAACTTACTATGCATTGTGCATGAAGTAGTAAGCTCAAACTTTGTAGCTTATGAAACCTTTTGCTTAATTCCATGGAATTTGCAAGTTGTCAATTTGAGATTTGATGGTTGACTATTTGAAGGATTTCAATGGAGCTTGGAGGTTGCCAAATGCCCATTTAGTTCATTGTTGCAAATTGTTCAACAAGTTTGTTAGACTTTAGTGTTACTTATCACCAGCCATCAATAAAAGCAAAAGCCATTCAAACTCAATAGTCATCTGTTAGACTAAATGGCGATAGGCTTTGAAGCTTGAGCCTTCTAAAATTCTAAAAAGTTCTAAAATCTAGCAAGTTACATGTAGCAAGCTTCATGCTTCAAAGTTCCTTTGCAAGCTTTAGGTTACATGAAACCTTTTATTTTCATAATAGTGAATGGTTTGGAAAGTGCAATGTGCATATCGATATTCAACTCTTGTAGTAAGCAATAAACTTCAAAGAAGAAAATATCTTAAAACCTTCTTAAAATTTATAGATGGAAAAATTCACCTCCTTTTACACGTTGCCTTCATTGCTAAAGGTGATGGAAGGTGATGAAAAGTTTTAAAAGAGGATCACAAATTGATGGCTACAACTTGCTTTACATAGTATTTATCTTTGGTGAAACCCTCTTCTACCATTGTGATGGCTATCTACAATGGTAGCTTCTAATTATGACAATGGTTACTAACCTTTGTGATGCTTCAAGTCATGGGCCAAAAGTAGCTAACCTTAATCAACATTTGTGGATTACATAGGAGATCAATGGCCTAAGATTTATGTGAATTTTGTATTTTTTAAAGCCTAGATTTAAGGAAGGGCTTTGAAATGCATTTCTTTTAATTGAAGAAAAACATTTTTCCAAAAGAAAACACCACTCAAGAGAAGAAGAATGTGATGTAATATAATAGAAAATTTAAACACCATTAAAAATTAGCCCAAATTCCTGAAATTTAGAAATTTAAAGAATTAATCCTTAAATTTTGGCATTTCAACAAGTAATTTCTAAAATACTAAACACTTTTTTTTAAATGATGAAATTTTAATTCTTTCTAGACCTAAAAAAATACTATGGTATTTTTAATATTATTATTTTTGTTTACATATAGACATGGTTAAAAACCTATTCTTGGATATTCAAATAACAACCACTTGACAATACTAATGATGGAGGTGGTTGGCTGAATGATGTGGCAAAAAAAAAAAAACTTAGAATTGAAAAAATGTAGGAAGGGCACATATATGACTAACAAGTGAGAAACAAAATCACCTCCAACTTGTCCATCACATAACATGACAATTTTCACAACAAACATAAACATTGGTTTCAACATAAGGGTGTGAAGGAATGCTTTAAAAATGCAACATTGTACTAGTTTGGCTTTCATGCAATTTAAGAAGAAGTACATGTAAAGTTTGCCAACCAAGTGTGAAAAAGGGCTTCAAATTGAAAGTTTCTTGTTTTTCAAAAGGGTTTTAAATTTTCTTCTAACACATGGAAAAAATAAATTTTTTAAATTGAAAAGCAATGATGGACAATCAATCCTTCAATTCCATGGGCAAGAGTAAAAAGGTTTTCCCCAAAAAATCTCAATCTTGAAATGTAATAGGGTTTACGTAGAGGGCTTCAAACCTATTTTATTTGATCCATGTAATTCATAACTTGAGAAGAATTTGTAGGAGAATGTAAAGAAGACTCTCAAATGAGTTGTTTTGTTGGCTTTAGCCATAGGAAAGAGGCTATGCATGGGTGTAGGATTTGTGCATAAAATCTTAGGTCAAAGTTTACCCAATGTGTGAGTGACATTTGGAATATTATTTGTGCATGTGGTGGATGGGCATGTTCTATAAAAGTGCATGCATCTAGATGAGAATTTCTAGATCCAAGACATAGGAAGATTTTAGTTTGAACTTACCATGAAGGGCATTGTGTGATGAGTTATTTGTTCAACTTGCATCAAGATTCCATTGGAGATATCTAATGCTGATAAAGCATATGCGACCAATATGGGCATGTTATGAAAGTAGGACATAGTTGATAGATAAAAAAACAATTTGAAATAGTGTTTATATGAAGGGAATAACTCTTATGTGAGAAGAAGGTAGGGAGATTATGACCATAGCCACAATCCACCCTCATCCATCTTGAATGATCCCAAAAAATTGTGAAATGTGAAATTTATGGAATAGAGACTCATGCTTTTCTATTGACCAAGTAAGTAGATTTTTTTGTTTGTTAATCCTTGAGTTTGTTCAAAACAATTGCTAAAATCATCAAAATTTTGAATTGTAAATGACTTTGAAAAAATAACACATAGTTATTAAAGAAAATAAATGTCATGGAAGAGATGAGCTACATAGGTATGCATCCATATTGAGGGAAGATCTTATATATATATGAGTTAAATAACTTGATCCAACTTCCCAAATCCTATTTTTCATGCTCTATCTATATATATATATATAAAACTGAAGGATTTTCACTATCACAAGAGATTTGACCTCTCACCAATGCTGAACAAAAATGAACTTTGAAATTGCACACATGATGTCCACCACATGTTAAACATTTTAATTTTTATCTATTTGTGGTCTATTTATAAAAATTTATAAGATGGCATGAAAAATATGTCATATGCCATGATATGAAAAGAATAATTTCAAAAGTAATACTTTAGATCTTTAATGTACACCATACATCAAAGTTGTATGGAAGAAAAAGTGGTTGTCAATGAACCTTGTCAAATAAAAACACTTGTTGCTCATAAAGCTTCATCTTGAAGATCCATCTGTATTTTAACTTCAATTAACATAGACGATATTTTTCCTCCATAGTCACCAAAGAGGAAGACTAGTTTTTGGTGGTGAAGTTATTCCAATATCTTGTTAAAGGATGAAACATTGGAGTTTTGATTTGATAATTTCTTTTTTTACCCAAATACTATCATTAATTACATTCATTGAACCTACTTTTTATAATGAAGTTTGAAGATTAAATATCCTTAATAGTTTAAACCATCCATTTTGTAAGGAAGATGTCTATTGAGAATTGAGGGGAATGCTATGATGACAAGAGCCAAAGCTCTCACTTGGTTCATCTCTTCCCTTTGCCAAGGTTTTGGCTCTTCCTTTTAACGCTTGAAGTTATGCTAACAGTAAGCTCACTTGTTGGTCCCCTATGGTTCCATATGGTCCCATATGATCCCCTAGTTCCCACGAGAATTGACCCCTTCGCAACCCTTCTCTAGTCATGCAATTTGTTTTCAGGGGATCTAGGTTACACATGCGTTGTGCTTAGCACCATGCAAATTTCATGTTGATTTGAAACTGTTTGATTTATCAGAGTTAAGATAGAGGAACTAATTTGTGGGGTCCTGACTCCTGACGAATGTTGGGCAGTTCTCTCCTTTTTACCAAAACAACTAGTGGGTAAGGGTTGCATATCCGGAACCTTCATTGGCGGTTCTCAAAAAATCAAAGAACCAGGTTTGTTGGGATCCAACAATTGAACCAAACTGGGGTTCTCACTTTGAATTTTTTGGGAGAACCTGACCTATTTGTGAGAGGCAACTACGGCAGGTCTTTGTAAAACCCAAACCCATTGTAAAACATGTGGAGAAGGGTGGGTTGTATGAAGGGCAGCCAGGTCTTCTATGGTCATTTTTGATGAGTTGGATCATCAACTAGCCTCTGTTTGTTGTGTTATGGATAAAGGTATGGTAGGATTTGTTAGTTATAGGACTTGAGAATTTTAGGCCTGTAAGTGAATGAATGTGTCGATTGAATGTCATAGCTCATCCTAAAAATATAATATATGTGCAATTTTTAGCAATTTCATACTCAAGTTCGAAATTATGGTAGTTCTTTGACCCATTTCATACCCATGACCATATGTTTAATAATTTTCAAAAGTTTGAAATACCCATGATCAATGGTTCTCTAATTCTCTAAGCGTCAAAGAACCTGAACAGGAGGTTCCATCTCAAATGTGAGAACCGCCCAATAGTGGTCCCGACCACTCCAAATCATTGCCATGTTGTTGTCCAAATCAACAAAGGGAGTGGGGACCTTGGAAGGTGTGTGCCTCAAGGACTAGAATTTTGTTTTCTAGACAAGACTAGGATTGGAGACATCTTGCTGAGAGTAAAAGGGATCAAAACATTCTTGCCACATTTTGTCTCCAACCCCAAAGACATCAAAGATTTACCAAAAATGCACAACTTTTCATATTACTTTTGTGTTTCTTTAATTATTTGCAAACAAACCTTCACTAGGAAAAAAAAAACAGTGTCGCAAGAGACATTGAAGATATAGTTTGCAAACCCAAAAAACATGCACAATCAATGATTTTTTCTGGACAATTTTGTTTCATTTGTGTGTATGTGTGTGTGAAAGATAGAGAGCGAGAGAGAACGCATGGGAAAATTGTGGAAAACTGTGTTTTTTCTTGTAGATTCCTCTAATTTTGCTATTTTTTTGGGGAAATTTTCTCTGTCACAAAATTGAAAAGAGAATACATGTCACACACAATTTATTTTTCCAAATATTTGCCATAAATCATCCCCAAAGACATTGAAGATATAGTTTGAAGACCCAAGAAAACATGCACAGTTCACAACACTTCCTATATTTATTATTTCCCAATTCTTCCCTAAGGAACCGTTATTCATATGTGCAATTCTGTGAATCCCTGTGAATCAATTATCTGAAAACAAAAGGTCTATGCTCGGATGGACGGACAGTTTTGTGGCCCTTCCAAAGCTGACGTATAGCAAGAAGATACCATATTTGACAGCTGTGTTCACCTTTAAATTATTGGAAATTTTATTTTTTCTTGTGCAAAATTTGAGGTCAATTTGCTACTGGGACATGGTGGATGGTGGTTGCCACCCCAAGAAAAAGAAAAGGAAAAAAAGACCCCCCAAAAAAGATCCCTTCTCAAAGCCATTCTAGCCTTGTTCATTCTTTTAAAATTCTTCATTGAGTACCTTCACTAAGCAGCCTTTTAAAAGTTTATAGACAATTCACTTTGGCACCATAGTGGGAAAAAAGAAAAAAAAAAAAAAAGGAAAAGAGAAGAAAAGAAAAGAAAGCCTTATAGTGTTTGACACATGACAGTACAGTCCTAGCCTTTTTTTTTGGTAGTGTATTCAGAGATACTATGTCATGGGATAAAATATTTCACCCAATTCATGTGTTCCTAGGACTATGATTTTTGTGAAGCTTGCCTACCCCCTCCATGAGCTTTACAAAATTTGCAAAGCCCGCTTCGTGGTCATCTAACTGTAGCACAGTTGTGATCTTTACTGGAATGGGGCACACATGCACTGTAGCTCAGGGGCATTTACCTGGCCTGTAACCCCTACAAATTGAGTTTAAAGTGCAAAACATCTCTGTTTGTAAGGCTATGATCATTGGGTCCTCTTCTTGTGAAAAAGTTAAAGTTTGGGGGGGGTGGAGGACGGGCTTAGGGGGGGCACTAATTCTTTTAGAAGGCCCCATTTTATGTTCGTTTGTCCACCATTTTGACAACACATGATGACACAAAAGGTTAAAAGAGGAGGCCATTAAGGTGTCCATGGCCATGGCACTGATAGGAGGACTTTGAAAAAGGTCATCCAAATTAAAAAACATAGACCAACCGAATGATTTTGGGCCAGGTTCAATACTGAGTAATTAGTTATTGTACTTGCAAAAATTGGAAATTTTGGAAGCAAACTCACCAAAATCACATTGTCTCTCTCTCTCACTTTGGGATCTTTTTGGGGTCTTTTAGCTATTCAAAAGCCTGAACTTTCTGAGTGAGAAAGGGCAGCTGTGGCCCATCCCCTTCTTGAGAAAATATGTGCCCTCCAAATACACTAAGAAATTTCTTCAAGTGCTTTACCTTACAAATACCTATGAATCGATTGCCCATTGATAACTTAGGTAAGCTCTTATACTCCTTTTTTTATAATAAAATTTTGGGGGGAGGGGGGGCGGGGAATGGAGCCCCACACGCCACCACCAACTAACCCCCCCCCCCCCCCCCCCCACCAAACAAAAAACCTTCTATTTCCCCCAAAAATACCCCTCTTCGAAAAAGAAAACAGAAAAAAATTTAAAGGGAACAACCGGGAACGTCGGATTTTG